>Ga0208645_1002444_pt1 | contig 14781 bp, 17 predicted proteins | sample VirMetDEL_Sep_01_FD_184519 | JGI IMG/M metagenome (GOLD analysis project Ga0208645, IMG submission 184519) | Aqueous microbial communities from the Delaware River and Bay under freshwater to marine salinity gradient to study organic matter... | ecosystem: Environmental > Aquatic > Marine >... | reverse complement strand
TCCAGAGGATCAGGCCCCCCGAAGGGGGCCATCACCTTTACGCTTAAAGCGTGTTCTTCTCAAGGAACGTAATCACCATACGGGCTTGCCCGTCAGTGAACGAACCAGAAGCAGCAACCACGAGATAAGCATCCAGCGTTGTGGACACAGCAGCACCATCGAAGGAGCCAGATGTCTTCACAACGTCAACGCCATCGGGCGACACAACTTTGCCGTCAGCGTTGATGTTTGCCAGGGCCAGAGCAGTACCCGTGAAGATACCGTCTGCGTCGATAGCAGCGCCTGCCTTGCTGTACGTACCCACTGTGTAGCTTGTGCCACCAGCGAATGCGTCACACACGAGGAAGGTTGCATCGAGGATCGTAGCCCCTGCAGGGATGTACGGAATAGCTTCGCTGAAGCTGTCAGGAGTGGAGCCACCCCCAGCATCTGCATCGAACCCAGGCAGATCATCGTAGGAAAAATCCACGACAAGCTGCTTGATCCCGCCACCAACAGAGACAACCTGATATGCCTTATCACGGGGAGTCTGAGGACCGTAGTGCCGTGTAAGACCGTCTTTGTTTGTGAAATCAGCCATTGTTGATCTCCTTAGACAGCAGTCGTGTCGGTGAGGACACAGACCATGTTCTCAGGACGGAACAACTTCACACCCCAGCGAGCAGTCGTAACGTACTCTTCACGCTGGAAGTCCTTGTTGAATTCCGCATCAACTTCAGGCATTTGACGCCAAGCACCCATGATCGGAAGCACAGTCGAGTCAGCAGAGAAGAACAGGTTTTGCACCCCGTTCGTCACGCTGTTCGAGGAGCCACCGTGAGTGATTGTCTCGCCAAGGCCAGAAGCAAGGTAGTTGCTCTCGTAAACGTCAAAGCCGTACACGTTACGAATAAAGCGCATACCCGTGGTCAGACCTGTGCCGATGATCCCTTCCCAGCGGGGGTTGTAGGTCACATCAGAGAGGCCCGTGAGGGTCTCAAGCTGATAGCCCACAGTGGGGTCAACGATAGCAATCAGGTTGTTCAGCGGGACGTTGGCCTTCTTGAGAGCCAGCTTTGCATAAGCAAAGTCAGCAGGGTCCATCGTATCGCCAGAACCTGTAGCAATGTAACGGTGATCGTAACCGTTGATTGCGTTTGCTGCACTTGCAGTCTGAGAAGTACCTGTCTGAGAAGCTGTCGGCCCCGGTGCTTTCAGGATGTCTGCTTCCAGAACTTCCATGATTGCACGAGACTCTTTAGCTGCAAACTGGCTCATGACACGCTGCATGTAGAAGGAATCTTGAAGATTCTTCTTCGTCACGTAGTGTGCGGAACCCAGGTACTCAGTGATCGAGAACTGGAATTCACCAGTATCAAGAGCACTGTACTTAATAGCCTGATCTTCAACGACCGTTTGCGTTGTTGCTTGACCAACCGAAGGCACCGTGAAGGTGGTCCCATCGGGGAACTCAGTCAACCAATCGACCCAGTTTTGTGCCTCAAGTTCATCTTCGAGGATTTCCTTGAGCTGGGCGCTGTACAGTTCGCTGCGAATCAGGAGATCGCTGTTAGCGGTAGTCATTCCACCAGCCATAACCTACTCCTTATTTATAAAAATCCGCACCAAGGCGGGCTCTGTCTTTGAAAAGTTTTTGTTGTGTAGAACCTTTCCAATATGCTTTAGGATCGGTTTTACGCAACTGTTCGTAGTACTTCCAAGTGCCATCAGAGACACCTTGACTCATACCATCCGTGTTAACACTGGATTGGATCTGACGAGTGGGGTTGCCAGTAGATCCGAAGTACGCAAGCACAGCTTTCGGAGACTTCATAGACATCTCTTTAAGATCCTGCACAGAGATACCTAGCTCCTGGGCTTTACCTGCCAGTGCTTCCTTTGCCTTATCACCGTACCTCTTCAGCAGTTCATCCTGAACAGAAGCAAGGTTTTGTTCTTGCTTTTGCTGAGTCTGGTACTGGTTAAACAGCTCGGGCACACGAGATGCAACAAGCTCTTCAAGGCTCGCTGGGTCCACACTTGGCTGAGCGCCTTGCGATTCCTGAGCTTGTGGCTCAGTCGCCTGTGATTCCCTTTGCTCTAGTCTCTTAAGTACTTCTTCCATACCTTCCCTCTTCTGGGCTTCAGCTCTTAGAGCTTCTAACTCTGCTTGCAAACTAGAATAGGACTCTTCTAAGTTCTGAATATGTTTCTGAGCGTGCGGTACGGACTTAAGAGCATCCTCTTGAGTCTTGTACTTTTTACCTTCTCCAATCCATTCGGACAGATCAGGCTCAGGCTGGGCTTGTTGGCCCTCAAACAGGTCGGTGGTTTCCGACATAAGTTACTCCTTAGCTAAGGTTAGTAAACTAACAACGTGCTTGAAGGCACGTATTTCCCCAAGGACCGTAGCAACTTCATTCTGCCAGTTAGCATTCAACATGATGTCACTGCTTTCCAAGCGAGATCTTCTACTCTCGATTTGTTTTTCGAGAATCCCACGAACAATCTTGAACTCCTCGTCCGCAGTTAATAGCTTTTGTTTAACCTGCTCTTTGGTCTCCGGTGAGACTTCCTTAAAGAACCTAGAGTCCATTAAGACACTCCACCTTCCAGAGCAGCTTCATCAACGTCAGCAGGCGTCATACTCTCTTCTTGGATCTGACGCTGGTATTCTTGAGTCAGTCTGATGCTTTCAGCTTGTTCCTCTAGGCGTACGTTATCTCGTACCAGTTCGTACTTAGCGAAGCCTAGCAGTTCCTCAAACATCTCAGCCTCTTTCTTCCCGCTAACGTGATTCATAACAGATGGATCACCTCCGAAGATTGCGCGGAACCCTTGATAGTTCTGTACCATTTGGGCACGGGCTGCAAAGTGACGGGCTCCGACAGGGCGGATTTTACCTTTAGCACGAATGTCAGCAGGGGTTACGCTAATGAACTCTTGGATACCAACGTCAGTGTCGATGACTTGAATAACGTCAGCAGCATCAAGTTCCATCCGTGCAAGCTCAAGCATGTTGTTAAGCAGCGGTTCCAAGATATACATCTCAAAGTGTACGACTTTCTCTTGGAACATCTTGCTGCTGTTCTGCTCTAGGATATTCACCTCGAATGCTGTCTTCTCCCCAGGAGTGCGGATACCTACAGCTTGTCGAGGTGCGCCTGCAAATTCCTCCATTTTCTGTTCAAGGATTGCAATCTGTGTGTCAGCCGTCAGGGCTGTAGCATCAATTCTTAATGTCTCAATGTCTCCATCGTCGCCTAAGAAAATCTGTGCAAACGGCTGCCAGTCAAACTCTTCTACCTGCCCCTTGATCTTCAGAGGCGGGTGAGCAATCAGGTCAAACAGGTCAGCCTTAATGTTCTCAAGATGGTCGATGCGGTACTGCATACCCACTAGGTTATCTAGCGGTCCCATGCCGTAGAGGTTATCAGGACGCTTACGCCACTGTGTGCCTACGGATGTTTTCTCTCCAGACCATGTGGGGATAGGTTGATCCCGAAGCACCGTAGTGCGATCCATCACCGTGACCACACGGTTACGCAGGTACTTCTGGTCTGCCTCTAGGTACATATCACCCTTGAACTCAAGGATCTCTACCCACCCTGTTCTCAGGTACTGGGAGTACGTACCAAAGCCGTCAATCTGCATGCCAAAGGCTTTGTCGATATCGCTGTCCCGGTAGGCAGCAAGCTGCTCTCTGTTCTTCTTGATCTGATCCAGAGCAGACTTCAGATACCCAGCACTGGGGTTCTCTTCGATTTCTTTTTCCAGCTCACCAATGCTCTTGACGTAGCGGGTGATCTCCGGGGACTCACTTATGCTAGGTGCGATTGGGTTAATACAAATATCCAGAGGGCTACGACGAATAGCACGAGGCCCTTGACGAATAACCTGTAGCTCACCGTCTACCTCGTGATATTCTTTAATGTACTCACAGTCTGCAAAGACCGTGCCATAATCTATGTAATCATATATCATCTGATCTACTACGTCAATAAAATTAAACTGACGTAGCTTATTAGCAACATACGCTTGGATTACTTCTGCCTTTGCTTTAGTTGCAGAGTCTGCATCATAAGCTTCCCAACGAAGCCAGTTATCATTAGGAAACAAAGCAGACTTATAGTTAGCGTGTAGGTTATCTCTGATCTGGCAGATCTTAGGCAGCGTGGTTTTGTTCTTCCACGGTAGCTGCGAGTTAGTTGTAGTCGTAGTGTCCGTAGCAAAAACGTAGTTCCGCAGTTCACGCTTCTGCTCTTTCCATTTAGCACGAGCCATGTCCCACTCACGCCAAAGGTCAGACACCCTCTCAGCGAGATTATCTTTGGTGATGGCTTGTTGAATCTGGGCTACTTTACCTGCCATAATATTCTCTTATCAGCCAGCAAATGCGACACCGCCGAAACGGGAATCAAACACTACGTTATCTCTGCGTGTTCTTAATGTGTTCCTAGTAGGTGCCACTGCGATATCAATAGCTGCTGTTAGTGCGTCTTTAATATCATCGTGTGGCGGTCTAGCTAGCATTAACTCTTCTTCAAGTAATGTACACATCCCGTTCTTTTGGTGCCATATTTGCATGTTATCATACTTAGGTTCTAAAGTTGCAGCGATACGCTCTTCCTTAGAACCAGAGTGTCTAGTAGGATTATGTTCGTCAATACTTAACATAAGCCCATTAGGAACAATGTAACTATCCTTAAGTTCCTTAACCAACACTTTCTGTGCTACTGATACTTCACACCGGATCTTTCTGAATCCCCACTTCATGTGTAGATCAAGCAGGGCATCGTAGTAACTCTTGATCTTATCTGTCTTGAACCTGTCAATATCTAGTACGTAGATTCTGTTCTCTGAATCAATACCTACTACAACAATAGCCGTGTAGTCTGCTTTTTTGTTCAAACTGAAAGCAAAGTCCATAGCTGCAACTACATTCAGCTTACGATCCTTAAAGAACCAAGACCCTCTGTCGTTAGTCAAGAACTTAGAATCAAAGTACTGGAACTTATCCCTGGTGATTCTGTTACTTGTCGGGTCGTTCGGATCGTTGTAGTACTGTGCATAGAACTGGGTTGTGTCTACGTACTTAGCTTTCTTACGGGCTAGCTCCTTGCGATCAAAGCCAAACAGCTTGCCATCGTGGCGCATCTCACGGGGCCAGAGGAACACACCCTCCTGCTCCACTACCTTCTGAAACACTTCGTATACCCTGTCTGTGTGGGAGAACTCACCGTTCTCGTCAAACACTTCTTCTTCCATTTCGATCAGTGTCTGGTACAGATCTCTCGGGTGATACCGTGTTCCTACTACAATCTCCGTTGCGCCTGTGGTTTCGATACTCGCGAGCTGTGAGTACAGCGCCGCAACCTTAGTACGCCCTTCCTCAGTGTATGCATTCCCAGGTACAACAAGATCGTCAAGGTAAACGCGACTAGCGTGGAATCCAGTGATGTTAGTGGTGATTCCAGCAGCTTTAATACTTGGGTCGCGGACACCTTCTTTCTTCCTCAAAGGATGATCTACGATGATCTCGTTTGTATTCCAGCGTTCTCTTGTACCTTCTTCTAGGTTCACCATCTCAGGCCAGTACCTGCGGTAAACTTCTGAAGTCAGGATCTGCTTGATTGCATACAGTTGCTTCTCTGCAAGGTCTGAGGTAGCAGACACGTACAGGATAGTCTCTGTCGGATCTCTCGTTAAATCCCATGCACAGCGCACTGCAGCACAATGGGACTTCTGGTGATCTCTCGGTAGTAGGCAGAGCTGGTTGTCTTTGGCAGAAGGTCTTGTCCACCAATCGAACAGCTCTTTGTGTACCTCGCCATACACCCTGTGAGGATTAACCAGACGAGCAAAGCTGTACAGGTCTTCTTCAGCTTTTTTACGAATCGCTTCAAGACTCAAGACCTAACCTCTTTAGATCCTCTGCGAACTCTTTCTCAAGCATAGCGTCCTGACGTAGCTTACCTTCCTTCTCAGCCTTGCTGGGACGCCCTCTCTTACTCTTCCACGAACCTTCTGCTAACCACCTAGCTGCATTCACATTGCCTTCCTGAGCCTGCTTCACAAGCCCTCTCATGCCCGTGCTACGCAGCTTAGCCGATAGCTCTTCTTCCCACTCGTTGTACTTCAGCTTAGTAACCAGTAGATCATTAGCCTTGATTTTTTTCCAATGATCCCAGTCACCGTCAAATGCTAAGGTAACAAACGCATGCTCTGTCGGGTCCATGCAGTCCATGTACAGTCTGCGTAGGGACGGATACACTACACCATCTTTCTCGAAATCATAATCCTTCATGGTGTACGAAGGGTTGTACCCATCGTTAGGCATTTCCACAAACAAAGATTGCGTAAGCCGTACCCCTAAGTGGTTCTTCAAAGGTCCGTTGCGTTTCATAAAGCCTCTTAAGAGATCTTCAGTCTGTGGGCAGGGAAGTCATTCTCACCCTGGCCGATACGAACGTCGATGTCGTCACTGGCTGTGAACTCGCCAGTCTTAACACCAGCTCTGTACCACATGAACTCAGGCTCGTAGCCTACTTCCTCTGAAGCAGCAGTAAAGGTATCTACGTCCACCCAGGTGCTGTTATCCACACTACGCTGCACCGTCACAGTTGTAGTATTAGTAAACGTGCTGCCACCCACGGAGAAGTTAAAGTATCCCTGCAGCTTCACAGGATCTGTGAATGTGTTCTGAGCAGTAATGTTCTTAGAAGCAATAGTAGCCATTACTCTGCTGCCTCCTGAGCTGCTGCGTATGCTGCCTTAGCTTCGTCTGTAAACATAACGGCAGCGATTGCTACAACGTCTTCACTCTCAGCAGAAAGGTCTGCATCCGGGGCAACCACATGTCTCTGGAACTGGCGAGAGATTTCTACACCATCATCTAAAATCACCGTAGCAGTTCTAACTTGCACCACAGGATAGCCTGCAGCTAAATGTAGAACTTCTACTTTGTCGTTAAATACTTTCTTTTCGAGTGCCATGTTATCTCCTTGGCTGGACTGTCCACCCGCTAGGGGTATCAATTTAATGCGGCCCAATCAGTATTAGTCGAGCCGTATGATTTATACCATTTACTTGCAGAGGTATCTAAAACAAGATCCCCAATCCAATAGGGTGTCAAGTTGCCCGATGGTGATCCGGCATATGTCCTATATCCCGATATGCCGTAACCTGAGGGCAATGCGGCTGGATTTTTTGCCTTGATTTCATAGCTATCAAACCAACAATTTACAAACCGCGCAGGCTCTAATTGAGCCAAATAAGCATAGCCATTGCCAGACCCAGCATTCTGTGCATTGACTACATTATTGACAACCGACATATTTTCGAATGAACCTTTGTTTGTTGGCATAGCTCCACCGGACCATGAATCTCTAGCCTCTAATCGAATGCCGTAAACAGGATTCGAGCTATTAACAACAATATCAATTTTGTTCTCAGCAATGTTTACGTTTGACATCAATCTATCAATGTATTGTTGTTCGCTAGTGATCCAAATTGATCCGTCCGTTGTGTATATGGTTGGATTAATCTGAATGGTTATTCCATTAAATGAAGAAAGATGCCCGGACAACCCACCAACAAAGTCAGTAATAACATTGTTATTTACATTTAAGTTGTTGATTGCTCCAGTTATGAAAATCGCAAACGATCCTCTGTTTTTGTTGATTGTGTTGCCTTCTATCGTAAGGTTTTCATAAAGCCACGGGGTATAGCTATTGACGGCATAGATTCCGTACCCTGCGCCTGTGACCATGTTTCCTTTAATGGTAGCGTTGTAATTGACAACATTAATGCCGCCATAAAAATTGCCCGTTACACTAGCAAAGGCACCAGCAAAACCCGATGTCGTTCCGGTTCCTGTTTCATCAAAATACACTTGATTGTTTTGTATAATTATCGTTTCTGATTTGTTTGAGCCATTCGTGTCTAACGATTTTGTTTGAATCGCTGATCTGTAACCCGCGTTGATTAACGTATTGTCTTCTATCTTGCATCTTTCAGCTTTGATATAAATGCCATCCACTTCCCAATATGAAGCATTTTTTATGTCATAAAGATAGTTATTTGATACAGTTATGTCGTCTCCATAGCAAAGCATTCCAGCAACATAACTTGAAGTTGCGCCAGTGCCTACTGACTCGATGGTGTTGTTTTCAATAAGCGCATTTCTTTGAGTCAAAGATGACGACTGACTTCCAAAGTAAATAGCTCTCTGAGCAATGTTTTTAAAGTAGCTATTAGTTACTCTAAGATTTAAATACTGCTGTGAAAAATCAATACCGTACTCTGTGTTAAAAAATCTGCATTGATTAACTTCAACATTTTCGGTAACTGTGGTTTCTCCACCATAGGGAGCGCTATCAACAGAAGAAAGCGGCGCATAAAGCCCGGCGCTTACTCGCACAAAAGAACATTCTTCAATTCGAAGAAAGCTAACTCTATTATAGCAGACAATCCGAACATCATCGAAAGACAACCCTTTGATTAAATGGTCCGTTGTGGTTGTTGCCACGGTTCCGTCTTTAACAAAAATAGCTCGTACACCAGTATCCGGTTTAATTGTTGTTCTTCTATACCCTTCTCCCTCAATACAAATTTTGACGGGGAGATTTAAGTTTGAAGAAATTACATAGGTGCCCTCAGGGAAAAATACAGTAGCCTTACCCGCATTTAAGGCCGATTGAATGGCGACCGTATCATCTGTTGATCCGTCTCCAGTAGCCCCGTAATCAACTACATTAGCAACAGATCCGTCGATCATCCGGTTGTGTACTTTTGTTAAAGCCATTTTATTTGCCTTTAGGAGTCTGTCTCATACGTGAAACAAAACATATACCGATTGTTTGTTGTGTTTGGCAAATGATCCGTTCCGCCCTGCCCAGTCGTTTCCTCAAAAGCCGCAGAGGTTCCAGCATCATTTATTCTAAAAAATACATTTCCTGTGCCGTCAGTATTAACAGCATACGATCCATACTGATTACTTAACGTCGCTTGGATTCGAGGAACAAAAGGCAATCCATCGATAGCATTAGAAGTAAAATTTGTCGTAACTTGGAACTGACATTGACATTGCACTAAACGTCCAATTTTTGTGTATTGACCAACTGCTCCAGTAATAACTCCGGTAGCATCACCAGCAGTTGTCGGAGTCCAAGTACCCTCTTCATAGTCGTCAAACAGTTCACTGGTGCCAGTTCCAGAGGTAGCAGAAAAGTCTATGCCTTTGCCGGAGGTGCCGATAATAAGGTTGCCAGTGTTGACAGTTAAATTCCCAGAGGTGTCAAAGGTCGTGCGAACAGTGGTGCCTTCAATAAGTCGCAAAGACTGTCCGTTAATACCAAGCGTGTAGTTTTTGCCCGTGTCAGTTTCTGTCAATACGACAGCAGGAGCGTATCCTTGCACATTCAGAATATTGCCATAGCTGTTAGGATTGCTTAAAGTTGTTCCACCAACCTTTACGTTGCCGCCAGTATTAAGAACTCCGTCTACATCAACAGTATTAAAGGTCGGATGGCGACCAAAAACGCCGCCTTGCTGTTTGATCGGCATTTTACAAGCCCTCTTTTATTTGCGTAATTTCATCTTTCAAAGCTTCGATTTTTTGATCCGCTTCCTGCAAAGCCTTGATTAGTTTCCAAATAAGCGGTCCCCAGATAACAGTCTTGTAGTTTCCGCCAAGATTTTCATCGTATTGTTCTTGAACAAGAGATGGAAAAACATTTTCAAACTCTTGAGCAATAACACCGATCTCTTTTTGATCTCGCCCAATCATATTAAAGTTTACAACACGAATTGCATTAATGTCGGCCAAAGCCTCATTTGCATCTACAATGTTTTCTTTAAGGCGCTGATCTGAAGAAATATTACCAACTGCTCCACCATCGACAAGCGTTGCACCAGCAGCAGTAATAGCAAAAACTGCCGTTCCAGCACTGTCTTGAACGTGAATATATCTATCTGCCTGCGATGTAACGCCGTGAATAGTAAAACCTCGTTTTGCAGCCTTCCCCATCACAAGATGAATGTTGCCCAGCGTGTCGGGAACTGTTCCATTAATATTAATTTCACCAACACTAGCACGATTAGCACTTATGTATAGGTCATCAACAGTCACGTTGCTGCCAGAACTGTCACCCCAAACAGCCGTTCCGTTCTCGTCAATGTTTAGCAGAGATACATCGTTTTTTCTAATATCAAGAATATCGTAGCTGTCTAAAGAACCTCTTTGAATAGTTAAAGGTTGAGACTGACCAGAAATAAAGTTTCGAGCGGATGAAGCATTGTTTGTAAAACGGGTTCTGTCTTGGAAGTTGTGGTTCAGCACTGTCGTGCCAACAGCCGTTGCATCTATTAGTAATTCATCGACAGACTGATTTACTTCACCGCCGCAAGCAATCAAAGTGGTAAAGCTGCCACCAATCTTCATGGCAGATGACATGGCAAAGCTACCGTCCTGCTTGTAATAGCAGTTCGACAAAATAACCCTGTCTGTAAATGTAGTCAGCTTGAAAGCAACCGCATTTGCGTTAGCAGTCCCGTCAGGGTTCTGCATAAAGTTTACGCCGCATGTATCAAAAATACAATCAGCTACTTGAGAGCCAGAAACACCCGTAACCTCAAAGCCATTGCCGCAGTATAAAACTTGCACGTTTCGATAAATACAACTATCAATACCAAGCAAGCCAGAAACTGAACTAATTTTAACGCCAGTGGCAAACCCCCCGCCGGATGCAAACCCGCGAACTGTTACGTCAATTACTCGCAAAAACCCAAAAGTTTCAAGGTTAAGACCAATGCCTGTGTTTGAGGTATTTGTTCCTTCAATGCACAGGTTTTGAATTGTGCCGTGCAGTTGGCGAACAGCATTGTTTTTCGAATTAATTGCATCACCTGTTCCTGTGTATCTCAGAACAGATGTAGCACTCAGATGACCAGTTTGACCTTGAAGGTTTATCCCAGATCCGATTTTTAATGTTGACGCAATTACAAACACACCAGCAGGAATAAAACAAGTGCCGCCTGTAATCAGTGTGTAATCAATCGCAGCCTGAATAGCCGCAGTATCATCCGTCACGCCATCACCGACAGCACCGAAGTCTTTTACAGATACGGATTCACGAAGCTTAGACTCTACGTTAGTGACGTTAGTCGTGCCTGCAGGCTGGTAGGTAACAAGCCCTGCGTCTGTGGTTGTGCTGGCAATGGTCCCTGCGATGTTCATCACGAGGAAGTCAACACGGGTGTTCAGAGGTACGCCAGCACTGAAGGTGATCTGAGTGCTACTGTTGATGCTGTAGTTTCCTGTTCCCTGCATTACCCCATCAAGGAACACCACGAGGTTATCTACCCCAGGAACCCATTGTACCGTGGTAGCAGTGAACACAGTCTGTCCTGCTGTGGCGATCTGGGTTTCCTTACGGAAGCCATTAACGGTAGCTGTAGCACCAGCTAGGTACTGACGAAGGGTTAAGGGTTCAGAGCTTGTGGTAGCATCAGGGAGGTTCAAGATCTGGTTACTGTTCATATCCAGATCAGCTTGCATAGCATTCGGAGAGCTGCCGTCACGGCTCAGGGTGTTATCAAACGCCTGCTCGATAGCATCGAAGTTTGCATTCAGCTTCGTAGTGGTACCGTGACCAGTCGTGATATCAGATAGCGTGGGACGCTTTGCCATTATGATTCCTTGATCTTAGAGCTACAGGTTAGGACTTACCACTTAACCTTGTCAGCCCAGTAAGCTGCGGACATCTTGCCCTTAGAGATATTCTTAGCGTGTCGTGCCTTAAAGGATTTCCGTCTGGCTTTCTCTTTGGCTGTGTCGGGGGACTTACCCGCTCCGCTCACACCTTGCTGACCAAAACGAATTAATCTTACCTTGTCGCCCTCTTTAGCGAGGACTGCGTGGGATTTCTTGGGATGGCCTGGAGTTCTCTTAGGCTTGTTGTACCCGGAGAACTTCTCGCCTCTGTGCTCGATGGACATAAGTAATCCTCGAAGGATAGAAGGGTCTTTGACCCTGTGTGCCCTACGGGCATGGATTATATCACAGAAAAGTAATTCTGTCAATGTATATGTTCCCTAGACTCGGAAGGGGGTGAGAGTCTAGGTGTACGAGATCCGTAGGATCTCTAACTGTTCCCTCTCGAAGAGAGGTGTGCAAGATCACTGATTAATATCTATAAATATTAGATATAGTTATAGTCTATATCATATTTATTATATATATATTTATTTATATTAATTATATATTACTATTTATATTATAATATCTATATCTTAAATACTGTATATATTATATCATATTTCAGAGTAAAAGTCAATAGCTATTCTGTAGTAAATCTCGAATAAATCAAATTATTTCCCAAACGGTAAACTCCTCCTCCGTATTGTAAAACAAAATGGCCGGTTTGTGTTTATTGTACAATACTTGGCGCAATTTTTTGCGGAGAATAAACCCTCCAAGTCTTGGACCTCAGAATTTCTGCCAGATATTTTTGAGTTGTAATGCATACAAACTTAACCCCCCTTACCCCCCTACTGACCCTCTGTGATGACCAGAGGTTATGTGGGAATACCTAGCAGTCATGATGTCCTGGTGTCATGATGTCACTGAGTCATGATGCCTATGGGTCATGATGTACACAATGTCACTGTGTAATATACCAACCTGGCATGTAGGAACATTGATCCTGATGACTCTGTGTAATGTTACAATATAACACCCTAACTCTTTAATGCCCCCCATTACTTAATAAACTACTGTATAAACAAACAGTTATGACTCCCTGTCATGATCTAGTGTTCCCCTTGCTATATAGCCACAGCATATAGTGCCTGCATGAGTGTTACCGCTAGTAACGCAGTGTTACCTTGGGTAACAGTGGTGTTACCGAAAGTAGCATTCTAAAGTAACACTTCACCTGTATGTATATACAGTACTTTCACTGTAACCCCTTGATTTTATTATGATTCCCAAAACTTGGCACGCTGTCTGCATTGTATCTAGCGACAACCCGTAGCCGGGAGCATCCCTGGTAGACAAGACCAGGGCACACTGCGAAGGGCTAACGTGGTAGGGCGGTATCCCTACCTAGGGCTAGGGCCTTCTGTCTGTACCTGTCACCGTCTGAGCGTTCCTCATGATGGGCATGGGTTAGGGCAGAAGGGTGGCAGCTAGCCCGAAAGCACGAGCCGGTCCGCGCTGGCAGTGTTCCTTGGAATCTGTCCAATAAGGTACCTAGTCCGCGATATGGGGCATGCCATAGTCGAACACTCCCTGGCCTCTGCAACCGTCCTCTAAGGTAAGGCTAGGGGTGACCCTAGGCTGTTAAGTAGCAGCCCTGCCTAAATAAGCGCCCCATCATGTCCCGAATCAGGGTAAAGCATTGGCCTATTTGGTCACATGCTGCGCCTTGGTTTACATGGTGGGCTTTTCAATGGGCATTCATTCCGAGTGTCCATTGTCCAAGCCTATCAAATGAGGATTCAATCATGGCTATTACTTCGATTAAACAGCTTACCTCTCGCCTTAAGGCTGCTAATAAAGTCACGGTGCAGGGTATCGTCCGCGAAGCATCGGTTTTCTGTGGTGCTCAGCTTAACGAACACCGCAATGCTGACCCCGTGACCATGCTTTATAAGGCTATTCCTGGCCTTGCTTCTAAGCCTAAGGGTGTGACTCAGACCAACCTTCGACAGTACGTGGAAAGCATCGGCCTAGACTTTGACAAAAAGCGCAAGGTGTTTACTTTCCGTAAGGGTGTGAACCTGCAAGCCTTCGATGCCGAATGGTTCCAAGCCTTCGTGAAAGAGCCGGAAGCCTTGCCCCTGGAAGCACGTGCTACTCGCAATATGACGACAGCTATCAAGCAATTCATGGAAGCTGGACTCTCTGAGGACGATATCGTGCAGCGAGTCGCTGGCATCATGAAAGCAATGGCGGAGGCAGAATAATGGAAATTGCAGAATTGCAACGCAAGCTTGACTCCCAAGCACTTCACCTAGGCGGCGCTATTGATAGCGCCGTTGCACAAAAAAACAATCTGATTAAAAGCATGCGCAACGAATTACAGAAAGCTGTCGCCGCGCATGGAAAAGGTAAGCACCATGTGGTGGAGTATCAATTAGATCTAATGCTCCATCTACTAGATCTAGCGGAGGCAGAGTGAATAGCGCAGCCCGTCGAGCAGCAAAGCGTGAGGCCCGGAAACAGCTAGCGAATGACGTACTGTTCGCTCTGTTTCTAGGTCTTGTGGGTTTAATCATAGCGGCACTGCTGGCACCTATTTGGTGGTTCATTGTGTCGCTAGCTTTCCTATGGTGAGGAGGTTTTATGACTGAGGGTGAATACATTGCAGAGTGTCATCGAGGCTTTGCCAAGTACGGGTTCACTGTTCCGCCTCTGTCTATCCCTGAGCTGAGCTATCTGTTCCGCGAGGGGTTCAGTGTAGACGATGCGTACGGTGTAGCCTGTGACGTTAACGCTGATATACCTTTTGACGATGCGGTCCAAGCGTTGTGTGACGTAGACCGTGGATGGTTTGACTATGCTGAGGAGTACGAACGATGAAAGCTAAAACTGTACTGTGTTTTTCTCTGTTTCTTTCTGTGCCTGCACTCGCTGAGGTTCATGCGACGGCGAACGCTAAGCATGGGGGTGAGTACGTGCTTCTGACTGCTAAGTGTGAGAGTGGTGGACAGCAGGCGTACGTGTACCTAGACGATGGTCGCACTGAGGACGGCTGCTGGACTGTGGATACTCGCACTGTAACTGTGGTGTGGGAG
>Ga0208645_1002432_pt1 | contig 14819 bp, 20 predicted proteins | sample VirMetDEL_Sep_01_FD_184519 | JGI IMG/M metagenome (GOLD analysis project Ga0208645, IMG submission 184519) | Aqueous microbial communities from the Delaware River and Bay under freshwater to marine salinity gradient to study organic matter... | ecosystem: Environmental > Aquatic > Marine >... | reverse complement strand
AATACAATATCGAATGGAGAATGATATTAGAAGATGGTGTAGAATATGATGTAGATGCTGATGGAACTATCATATCTAACGAGAGAGAACCTTTACATGGATTTAGAAGATTGACTAGATAATGGCTGTTCCTTTAATTCTTAAAAGAGTTGCTACAGGAATAGGTATTAGAAAATTAATTTCCAAAGATACTAAACAAGCAGAAATACCACAAAGTGAAGTCAATAAAATAAAACGAGGTTTAAATAATTTTGCCAAAGGAATTATTGTTAAAACTGATTCAAATTCAAAAGAAGTAATAAGAAAAATAGATAAATTTGAAAATAGACTTTCTAAAATTATAGACAAAGGTGTTAAACAAGCTGGATTTCAATTAATTGATATTATTAGAACTAAAACACAAAAAGGTATTGATTTTAGAGGAGTAACATTTGCACCTTATTCACAAGGTTATTTAAAACAACTTAATAGAGAGGGTAAATCAACAAATGTAGATTTATTTTATACGGGTAAAATGTTAGGAAATTTAACAAGTAAAAAAACAGGAAAGTATAAAGTATCAGTAGGTTTCTCAAGAGCAGAGGAAAGAAAGAAAGCATTATTTAATCAAGTTCTTGGTACACCTAAAAGAGAATTTTTTGGCTTTAATAATGCAACAGAAAAGATTATAAACAAACAATTCAACCGATTTGTAGAAAAAGAATTAAGAAAGTTTAGAATATGAGTGTAAGAGAAAACATAGCATCTAATTTATTGTCAGTTATATCTGCTATATCTAGCCCAACAATTAAAAAAGCTACCAGACAACCTTTTATATTAGATGAATTATCTGAGCAACAATATCCAGCAGTAATAGTTCAAACATCAGAAGAAAACAGAGATGACTCTGAATTAGGTAGTGGTGCTAAAACTAGACATGGAACTATAGATTTTTTAATACTTGGATTTGTTAAAGGTGCAGAAGTTAATATAGATATTAAAAGAAATGAATTAATTACAGCTATTGAAACTGCAATAGAAACTGATATTACTCGAAATGGTAATGCACTTGATTCTGAGATAGTTCAAGTAGAAACTGACGAGGGTACTTTATTTCCTGTTGGTGGAATAAGAATGACAATTAGGTGTATGTACGAATATCAAGCTGGAACACCATAGGATAAATTATGAAAAACGAAAAACTATTAGATAAAATATCTAAGAAAATAGATCAAATAGAAAAGATGCACGATAAAGAGTCTATGCTATGCGAAGAAGTAAAAGACTTAGTAGAAGAAATTAGAGAAAACTCTTTAGAAGATGAAGATGGTACTTGGGAAGAAGAAGATGTATCAGATGAGTTTGAAGAAGATTTTGAGGAAGATGAAGAAGATATTGACGAGGAAGACGATAAATTGTAAAAGGACTTATGGCTAAGGATATTAAATTATATAAAGGTAATTCAGAGATAGTTATAAATGAATCTAACCTTGAACATTATTTAAGACTAGGCTATAAGCAAGAAAAAGAAACTAAACAAACTAAATCTAACAAGGATAAAAAATGGCAACACATCACGGAAAAGAAGGCGTAGTTACTGCTGGTGGAACTGCTGTTGGGGAACTAACATCATTCACACTTGAAACTACAGGAGATGTTGTAGAAGATACAGCTTTAACAGATGCTACTAAATCATTTGTTGCTGGTCGAACTTCATTCTCTGGAACATTAGAAATGCACTTTGACGAAACAGATGCTCAGCAAGAAACTTTAACTGCTGGTTCTTCTATCTCATTTGTTTTATTACCAGAGGGTAATGATTCAGGAGATGCAAGTTACACAGGAACAGGAATTGTTACAGGCATGAGTATTAATAACTCAATGGACGCAATTATTTCAAGAACTGTTACTTTTCAAGGTACAGGGGCATTAACTGTAGGTACTGTATAATCCTAATTTATGTCAGTTATTGATATTGCGAAATCGCATTTTGAATCTTTAGGTGTTCAATCTATTGAAGTACCTGAATGGAAAGATGAACATGGCAATCCAACTGTATTATATTGGAATCCTATAAATTTATCTGAAAAAAATACATTATTTAAGAAATCAGATAATCTTAATGATGTAAGTATTCTTGCAGATATTGTTGTTATGAAGTCTTTAGATAAAGATGGTAATAAAGTTTTTAAACCAGAAGACAAACTTGCATTGATGTATAAAGTAGATTCTGATGTTCTTTCAAGAATATCAACTGCTATGGTTCAAGCTATTACTCCTGACCAAGTAAAAAAAAACTAAAAAATTCCATAGAATTAAAAAATTTACTTATCGTTGCTGATAGGTTAAAAATAACTTTATCTGAACTTCTAAAAATGGAAGTTTGGGAATATAATCATTTTCTAGGTTTCTTATTATTAGAACAAGAAGAAAATGAAACTGAAATAAGGAAAGCAAAACACAAGTAATGGCAAATTTAAAAATTAATATATTAGCACAAGATAAAACAAAAGGTGCTTTGCGTTCTGTTAAAGGTGGACTTGCTTCAATTAAAAATGCTGTATTTAGTTTAAAAGGTGCGTTTATTACCTTAGGTGGTGCTGTAGCTTTAAGAGGTATAGCAAATGTAGGTTCTAATTTTGAAGATTTAAGAGATTCACTTTCATCAGTAACAGGGTCAGTAAAAAAAGGTGCAGATGCTTTTGACTTTATAACAAAATTTGCTTTAGATTCTCAATTTAGTGTAGAACAATTAACAACTTCATTCATAACATTAAAAGCGTCAGGTATAGAGCCTACTGAAAAACTTTTAAGAATGTTCACTGATACATCTGCCGTAACGACAGATCAATTAGGAACACTAGACGCAATGACTAGAGTTTTCTCTAGAGGTATTCAAGGTGGTCTAGGTTTAGAAGAACTTAACCAAATTGCAGATAGAGGTGTTCCTGTATTTAAAATACTAGAAGAACAATTAGGAATTACTAGATTAGAAATTGCTAAATTTGGTCAAACAACAGAGGGTGCTAGAAAAATATTAAACGCATTAGAAGTAGGTTTTGATAAAGCGTTTGCTGGTGCTACTCAACAAAAATTAGACAACTTATCAACTTCATCTTCTAATTTAGGAATTGCTTTTAGAGGTGCTATGGACGACATAGGACAAGCTGGTTTTAGTGGTGCGTTAACTAAAATGAATAATACACTTGCACAAACCTTAAAAGCGTTAGACCCTGTAATTAGAACTTTAGGAGAAGCGTTAGCCTTTACTATTGATAGAGTTACAGCAATGCTGGAAACTTTAAACAAAGCTATAAACATCTCTTATAAACTTTACGAAGATTTAAGAAAACTTTTAGGGATACCCATAACTATTGTAACTGTAACAAAAGGAGAAGCATTCAATATTCATAAAGGTATGAAGATTGTAGAAACAGAAACAGGCATCGATAAAATTAAAAGAGCATTAGGAGAATTAGTAAATAAAGAAATTCAAAATGCAAAAGATGGTTTTGAAAAAATACATGAAACTATTGCTAAAGGTATGGTTCAAGGAATTAAACAAATGTCAAGAGGACTTGCAGAAATGGTAGTATTAGGGAAAAGTTTTGGAGAAACATTAAGAAAAATTGCACAAAATGTTTTAATTAATATTATTGCAAAACAAATAGAATATATTGCATTACTTGGAATACAAAAAATATTAGGACAAGAAGATAAAAAACAAGCTGAAAATAAAAAAAGTTTAATTGACAAACAAAACAGTTCTTTAAGACAACAAATAGCTTTACAAACTACACTTCAAGCTATTAGTGGTGGTGGTATTTTTGGAACTATTGGTAAAATATTTAGTGGTAAAGCTAATGGTGGTGCAGTACAAAAAGGACAACCTTATATGGTAGGAGAGCAAGGTGCAGAATTATTTGTACCAAACCAAACAGGCCAAATTACACAATCAGCTAGAGGCACAAATGGTGGTGCTACAACAGTTAATTTTAATATCAACACAGTAGATGCTTCTGGCTTTGAAGAATTACTTGTAAGATCAAGAGGAACTATTACACAATTAATTAATAACGCAGTTAATGAAAGAGGGAGTAAAAACTTAATCTAATGTCAGGTGCTTTTCCAATATCTACTGCTAAGTTTGAATCTTTAGGAATAAAGTCTATTCAAAATACTATTATCTCAAAAACTGTATCTGGTAAGAAACTTGCTAGACAAATAGATGGTCAAAGATGGGGATTTACTGCTAGAGTAATTACAGCAAAAAGAAGTGATGTTTATGGCGATCTTATGGCCTTTATAGTTAAACAAAGATCAGGCAAAGAAAACTTTACTATAATCCCACCAGAAGTAGAAGATGCTAGAGGTACTGCATCAGGTACTCCTCATGGAACAGCAAGTGCTGGAGATACATCTATAACATTAGGTGGTACAGGCACAGGAACTTTAAAAGCTGGAGATATGATTAAATTTGCTAATCATTCTAAAGTTTATATGGTCGTTGCAGATCAATCAGATATTTCTACAGGCACTCTAACTATTGAGCCACCTTTAACTACAGCAGTTTCTTCATCAGATATAACTTATGATAATGTTGCATTTACAGTTCACTTAACAAATGATGTTCAAGAGTTTGGTGTAGCTGGTGCAGATAAAGATGGTAATGCTTTATATCAATTTGAATTTGATGTAGAAGAAGCACTTTAATGAAAAAATATAAAATAACCCACAAGATAACTGCCGATTTTATTGCCGAAGTTATTGTGAATGAAGATCAAATAGATGCTAGTATTAACGATCTTAAAGAATACAAGAAACCTAATAGCAAATTTGAATATACTATGTTAAAAGGTACAGAAAGTGTAACCCAAACAACTTACGAAGAATATGACGAGAAGCCTAACAACAGCGATAAAGAACGAACTAGCGACTAATGATATTAGGCCTGTTCATCTTATTACTATTGGTTTTTCTACTCCTGTTAATATAACAGATTGCTCATTTGATCTAACATCATCAGTTTCAGGCTCATCAGTTACCTATTCTTCTAGTGATTTTGTATTAGGTATATCTAATCATAGTGAACAAACAGATTTAACTAAAGCTAGTTTGAGTTTATCATTATCAGGTGCAGATCAAACATTTATATCTTTAGTTTTAAATGAAAATGTAACTAATGACACAGTAGATATTTATAGAGGCTTTTTAAATGATTCTAATACATTAATTGCTGACCCATTTCTTTTATATAAAGGTCATATAGAAAGTTTTGGGATACAAGAATCAGAAAAAGATAGCACAGTTGGTTTATCGATAGTTTCACATTGGGCTGATTTTGAAAAAAAGAATGGTCGTAAAACAAACAATGTATCACAACAAAGATTCTTTAGTACAGATGTTGGAATGGATTTTAGTTCTCAAACTGTATTAGATATTAAATGGGGTAGGGCGTAATGGGTTGGAAAAAATTTGTAAGCAAAATTACTTCTCCTGTTTTAAAAGTATTAGGAGTTAATCCTTTTGTTGCTTTAGGTATTAGTTTATTTTTATCTTGGATATTAAGACCAAAAGTTCCTGAAATAGAAGATTTTGGAACTAACTCTTTTGATGATTTTGAAAGAGGATTATTAGTTAATAAACAATCTAATGACGCAAACATTCCTGTAATTTATGGAGAAAGACTTACAGGGGGAACTAGAGTTTTCATGGAAACTTCTGGTACAGATAACACTTACTTATATATGGCTATCGTTATGGCAGAGGGAGAAATAAACGATATAACTGAAATTAGAGTAGATGATAAAATAGTTACATTTGCATCTAGCTTATCAGATGGTTCAGCAGTAGAAGTAGATAGTTCTGATGCTAATTTTTATAAAGATAGCGAAAGTTTAATTAGATTAGAACCACATTTTGGAACTGATGGTCAATCAGCATCATCTTTATTATCTACATTATCATCTTGGGGAAGTAATCATAAATTATCTGGTCTTTGTTATTTAGCAATTAGATTAAAATGGAATTCTGACGCATTTGCTGGACTTCCTAAAATACAGGCAAAGATACAAGGTAAAAAAGTTAAAACATATAATGCAAGTCTTGTAGAACAATCTGCAAGTTATCAAACAAATCCAGCATGGTGTTTATTAGACTATTTAACTAATACTAGATATGGAAAAGGTTTAACAACATCAGAAATAGATTTACAAAGTTTTTATGATGCTTCACAAGTTTGTGAAACACAAGTAGAGCCATATTCAGGTGGTAGTAATATAAATATTTTTGACACAAATACTGCTCTTGATACTTCAAGAAATATCTTAACCAATGTTAGAGAACTTATAAAAGGTTGTAGAGGCTATCTTCCATATAGTGCTGGTAAATATAGTTTAGTTATTGAAACAACAGGAACTGCAAGTATTACATTAACAGAAGATGATATTATAGGTGGTTATAGTTTAACAACACCTGATAAAAACGAAAAATATAATAGAGTTATAGTTGGATTTATTGACCCATCAAGAAATTATCAAGTTAATGAAATTCAATGGCCACCTATTGACGATTCAGGATTACCAAGTGCAGATCAACACGCAACTATGAAAACTGCTGATGGTGGTTTTTTATTAGAGGGTAGATTTTCATTCAGTACAATTACTAGCCAATATCAAGCAGAAGAAATGGCAGAGGTTATACTTAGAAGAAGTAGAGAAGCATTATCTTTAGGAATAACTGTAAGTTTAGATGCTTATGATTTAGCGATTGGCGATATAGTAAATATTACACATTCTTCTTTAGGATTTTCTGCTAAACCTTTTAGAGTTCTTGGAATTACATTTAATGAAGATTTTACTGTTGGTTTATCTTTAGTAGAGCATCAAGATAGTCATTATACTTGGGCTACAAAAACACAAGCTACAGCAACACCAACAACAAACTTACCTAATCCATTTACTATCCAACCACCAGCAAGTGTAACTTTAGATGATACCTTAATTGAATATAATGATGGAACTGTAATTGTAGCTTTAGATGTATCAATAGGTGCTTCTCCAGATAGCTTTATTGATTATTACCAAGTAGAGTACAAAAGGAGTACAGATTCAGATTTTATTATTTATGCACAAGGTTCAGGATTAAATCACAGAGTTTTAAATGTAATTGACCAAGAAACTTATGATGTAAGAGTTAAAGCTGTAAATAGTCTAGGAGTTTCTTCCACCTATGTATCAGCACAAAGAACAATCGTTGGTGCTATTGAACCACCTAGTGATGTAGAAGATTTTGCTTGTAATATTGTAGGACAAGAGGCTCACTTATCATGGACACAAATACCTGATTTAGATTTAGCATATTATAATTTAAGATTTAGTGAAGAAACAGACGGAACTGCTGATTGGCAGAACTCAGTAGCATTAGTAGAAAAAGTATCAAGACCAGCAACTTCAATTTCTGTACCAGCTAGGGCTGGAACTTATCTTTTAAAAGCAGTAGATAAACTTGGTAACTTTAGTTCAAATGCAACAGCTATTATTTCTAATGTAACAGGAGTTGCTAATTTTAACACAATTACAACACAATCAGAACACCCAGATTTTAATGGAACTTTAACTAATACTGTAATTACAGATGATGCTATTGAATTAGATTCTTCTGAATTATTTGATAGTGCTTCAGGAAACTTTGATGATGAAACAACTAGATTCTTTGATTCTGGTGTTGCTAATGCTGATTTTTATGCAAGTGGTAATTATTTATTTGCAGATGTAATTGATATAGGTGCTAAACACACAGCTAGAATTACTGCATCATTAACGCAAACATCAGATAACCCAGATGACTTATTCGATAATAGATCAGGATTATTCGATTCTGCTTCTTCTAACTTTGATGGGGATACACCAGCTAATGCTAATGCTCATATAGAAGTTGCAACAAGTGATGATAATGTAACTTATACAGCTTTCCAAAACTTTGTAATTGGAGATTACACAGCTAGATATTTTAAATTTAGAGTAGTATTAATTTCAAGAGATGGTGCTTCTACTCCTGTAGTTTCAGCAGTAACAGTAACTATTGATATGCCTGATAGAATATTTAGTGGAAATGATATAGTATCTGGTGCTGGAACTAAAACTGTAACATTTACAAATCCATATAAAACTGTTAATTATGCAGTTGGAATTACAGGACAAGGAATGTCCACAGGAGATTATTTTTTAGTAGAAAATAAAACTATTAATGGATTTGATGTAACATTTAAAAATTCAAGTGATACAGCAATATCTAAAACATTTGATTTTATTGCAAAAGGGTTTTAAAAGGAGTATAAACACATCATGGCACAACACGATTACGATATAGCGAACCAATCATTCCCAGCTTTTAGAACTGACCTAAATGGTGTTCTTGAAGCTATAAATACATCTAATTCAGGTACATCAAGACCAAGTGGTGCAGTAGCTGGTACGATTTGGCTAGATGTTACTTCAGCAACTACCCCAACCCTAAAATATTATGACGGGGCAGATGATATATCCCTTGCAACTTTAGACCACACAGCTAACACAGTTAATTGGTTAGATAGTTCAGTTGTAGCAGATTTAGTGAATGACACTACTCCACAATTAGGTGGTCAATTAGATGTTAATGGTAATGCTATTGGAGATGGTACAAATGAATTATTAAAATTTGTAGAAACAGCTAGTGCAGTAAATGAAATAACTATAACTAATCAAGCAACAGGAAGTAATCCAAGTATATCTGCAACAGGAGATGATACTAATGTTGGTTTAGAATTTAGCACAAAAGGAACTGGTGCAATTAAATTTAACGATCTAGCTTATATTCCTCAACAAGCATTAACATCATCATCAAATGCAGTTGCTTGGGATACTCAAGCTAAACCAAACGCATATCATCTAACAACAGAAAATACTACTTTCTCTGCACCTACTAACGCTGTAGAGGGTGCTTTTATTTGTGTAGAAATTAATTATAATGGTTCACACACAATAGCTTTTAACACAGTATTTGAGTTTGCTTCTAGCACAGCACCAACATTTACTTCAACAGATGGTAAAACTGATATTCTAGTTTTTAAATACAATGGTTCTATTTGGCAAGAAGTTGGTAGAACATTAAACCTAAGTGAAAGTTAAAATATGTACGCACTAGTAGAAGATAATAATATTACACAAATAATAACAAATCCTAAAACTATGGTTATAGGAGATGTAAGATACCCAGCTAAAATATTTCAGTTATGGTCACAAGCTGAATTAAATGCAATAGGTATTTATGAAGTAGTAACTAACAGCACAAACTTTAAAGATGAGAAATGGTACATCAACACAAATGAATCTTATGCTTTTGCAGACAATCAAGTTACTAGATCATGGGGAACTGCTACACCTAAAGCACATGCAGATAGCTTATGGACACAAGAAGATTCAGATGATGGATTAATGCCAGATGACAAAGAAGTTGGAGATGTAAAAACTAGAGGATTAAAATATAATTTGATACAAACTATTAAACAACAAGCTAGTGGATTATTAGCACCTACTGATTGGTATGTTGTTAAAGCAAGTGAAGTATCTGATTATTCTGTACCAACTAATATTGCAACATATAGAGCAAGTGTTAGAACTAAATCAAACGAAATGGAAACTGCAATTACAAATGCAAGTGATACTCCAGCATTAGAAACTTTATACACTTACACAGAACAAGATGATGGTACTACTACAAGACCACTAGGCGAACTTCCAACATTGGAGATTTAATGCCACTAATACTTGGAACTAACTCCATAAAAGACACAGGCTATGATGTAGCTAACTCATTAAGATTTAATGATGGGAGTAGTGATTATTTAAGTAAAACATTAGGCACACCAACTAATAATAAAAAATGGACTTGGAGTAGTTGGCTTAAAAGGTCTACAATTTCAAATGACCAACATACTTTTTTTAGTGCTGGTACTGATTATAATATGTTACAATTTGCTACAGCAGATACTATACAAATAGAATTTGATGATAGTGATAATTATAGAGTAAGATCAAATAGATTATTTAGAGATGTTAGTGCTTGGTATCATATTGTTGTTGCAGTAGATACAACACAAGCAACAGCATCAAATAGAATGAAATTCTATGTCAATGGAGTACAAGAAACATCTTTTTCTACTGCGAATTATCCACCACTAAATTATGATACTCCTATAAATAGTGCAACAGAACATAATATAGGTAGAAGAATAACAGATACCTCTAAATTTTATGATGGATATATGGCAGAAATAGTTTTTATTGATGGACAACAACTAGACCCAACATCATTTGGAGAATTTGACGAAGATAGTGGAATATGGAAACCAATAGATGTATCTGGTTTAACCTTTGGCAACAATGGATTCTATTTAGACTTTGAAAACTCTGGTAGTCTAGGTGCAGATGTATCAGGAAATGGAAATAACTTTACAGTTAATAACCTTACAGCAATAGACCAAACTACTGATACTTGTACTAATAATTTTGCAACTTGGAATCCATTAGATGGTCATATTTCTCATATGGTATTTTCAGAAGGTAATCTTAAAACCTATTTTGGTAGCACAAATACTACAAAATCTTATCCAAGAAGCACAATAGGAGTTGCTTCTGGTAAATGGTATTTTGAAGTTCTAAATGTAGTAAATACTAATGGACAATCAGTAGGTATTACTGATCGTTCATCACCAAGCAGTACACATGAATTAGGTTATGATCCTTATGAGTATGCTTATCTAAATACTGGAGAGAAAATAAACAATAGTTCTAGCAGTTCTTATGGTAATACTTACAGTTCTAATGATATTATAGGTGTAGCTTTAGATTTAGATAATAATAAATTATATTTTTCTAAAAATGGTGTTTGGCAAAACTCTGGAGATCCAACATCAGGTGCAACAGGAACTGGTGCTATTTCAATAACTTCTCCATCTTCAACAAATAATGGTTTTTACTTTCTTGCTGTAGGGGAATACTCTGGAACTCAAAATCCAACATGGAGTGCAAACTTCGGCAACCCACCTTACACAATCTCATCAGGAAATAGTGATGGCAACGGTTATGGGTTATTTGAATATCAACCACCATCAGGATATTATGCACTTAACACAAAAAATTTAGCCGAATATGGATAGGATATTATTATGAGTTACACAAATGGATTAGATAAACCCACAGATTATTTTAATACTATTACCTACACAGGAGATGATGTAGATGGAAGAACTATAACAGGAGTTGGTTTTCAATCTGATTTTAGTTGGGTGAAAGCTAGAAGTAGTGCATTTTCACATTATATTATTGATGCTATTAGATACGATAGTGGTGCATCTAAATATTTAAAACTAGATTCTTCATACAATGGTGGAGATGAAACACCTAGTGGTGCTGGTTGGATTTCAGCATTAAATTCTGATGGTTATGTATGTAAAAATGGAACATCAAATACTAATAACTGTAATGAAAATGGAGTTACTTATGTAGCATGGAATTGGTTAGGTGCTAATGGAACTGCATCAAACACAGATGGAAGCATAACCTCAACTGTTAGTGCTAATACTACAAGTGGTTTTAGTATTGTGTCTTATACAGGAACTGGTGCAAATGCTACAGTTGGTCATGGGTTAAATTCACCAGCTAAATTTATTATACTAAAAAGACGAGATGCTACTAATGATTGGGAAATTGGAAGTGATGCACTAGGTTGGGATAAACACCTTTATTTTACTACAGGTGCCGCAAATAGTAGTAGTGATAGATGGCAAAACACAGCACCAACTAATTCTGTTTTTTATATACAAACAGCGGCTGGTAATAATGCTAGTTCTTCTCCATTTATAGCCTACTGCTTCGCAGAGAAAAAAGGATTTAGTAAGTTTGGAAGCTACACAGGTAATGGCAGTACTGATGGAACATTTGTTTATACAGGATTTAAACCAGCTTTTCTTATAACTAAATGTACATCGAATAGTGCATTTAGTAATTCAAATTGGATGTTATATGATAACAAAAGAGATTTATATAATCAAATGGCAGAATATTTATATCCTGATTCCAGTAATGCATCAGGGACAAACTCACAAGGTATGGATTTTCTTTCTAATGGAATTAAAATGAGAAATACTTTTGGAGATGCAAATTACAATAATGAAACATACATCTACATGGCATTTGCTGAAAATCCATTTGTAACATCTACAGGAATCCCAACAACAGCGAGGTAGTAATGCAATTATCAAAACATTTTACTTTAGAAGAATTTGAAAAAAGCCAAACTGCTACAAGAAAAGGTATTAAGAATAAAGCTGGTGCTGGAGAAATAAAAAACTTAGGCGATCTATGTTATGAAGTATTAGAGCCTGTAAGAATTAAGTTTGATAAGCCTGTAACTATTACATCTGGTTATAGATCAGAGGAATTATGCGAAGCAATAGGCAGTAAAAAAACATCACAACACACCACAGGAAACGCAACAGATTTTGAAATAGCTGGTGTATCTAATTTAGAAGTAGCTTTGTGGATTGAAAACCATTGCGACTTTGACCAACTAATCTTAGAGTATTACACAGGAGAAGCGAATAGTGGGTGGATTCATGTATCATATAAAGATGGTTCAAATAGAAAACAAGTACTGACATTTGATGGCAAATCATATACTAATGGATTACCAGAAGCCAAATGGTCTGGTGGAAAATTAACTAACTAATAGGAGTTTATTATGCCAATGGGAAAAGGAACTTATGGGTCTAAACGAGGAAGACCACCAATGAAGAAAAAGAAAAAAGCTAAAAAGAAGAAGAAGTAATGGCCACAAAGAAACCTATATATGCTAAAGCTAGACCAAAGAGATTAGGGAAACCAAAATCTTTTAATAAAAAGTCTAAGGCTTATAAATCAGCTAAAAGAAAAGCTGATAAGAAGTTTGGCAAAAAGGTTTCTTTGTATAAAAACATCTTCATCTCACAAGCTATTAAAAAATATAAACCAAGAAAGAAAAAATGAGTATAAACCATCTAACAGAAATGCCATTAGGACTTGCTATTCAAAGAGGCAACATTTCTAATTTTTCAGGAGTTCAAAAATTTGGATACAACACAGCAGTAGGAACAGTATTCGAAACAATATGGGAAAATGGTAGTCTTTATTCTTACCCTACAACTCCAACTACAGCAGTTGCAACATCTACTTCTACAGATGACAATGATAGCTTACTTCATATTTATGGCTTAGATTCAAATTGGGATTTAGCTGATGAAGTGATTACAGTTGGCGGTTCAGCTTCTACTACATCTTTTATTAGAGTATTTAGATCAGTATTAGAAAATGCTAATACAGGAGTTGTTAATGTTGGTAAAATTACAACAACAGTTAATTCAATAGCTGTTTCAGTAGTTGATGTTGGTTATGGTCAATCACTTCAAGCAGTATATTCAATTCCTAGAAACTATCGTGGCTTTCTAATGTCTATTGATGTTGGAACAAGTAAGCAAAAAGAAGTTGAGGCTAAATTTATGCAAAGACCTTTAAATGGAAATACTTTTCAAACTAAATCATTAATTACTTCATTTGGAACACCATTTAGAAAAGACTATTTAGTACCAGAAATTTTATCAGAAAAATCAGATTTAGAAATAAGAGCCAAAGCAGATGCTACCACTTCTATTTCTGCTGGGTTTCAATTAATCCTAGAGAAAGTTGTTCAAAGCTAATGAGTAAAAGACCTAAAACAACTGGCGAACATATCGTATCGTTGTATGGTCATGTTACAGGATTAAAAAAAGATATTTCAACAATTAAAAATAATCATCTTGCTCACATGCACGAGGACATAGAGAAGATAGATCAAAAGTTAGATAATAAGTTTGATAGCCTAAGTGATAAGATCATATATGGCATTGGTGCAGTAGCTGTTATATTTTTAGCACAGGTGCTTTACTTTTTATCTAAATAATATACAACACATACTTGTATGAGTTATAAATCAATTCTTTGTATTTCAGATTTACATATTCCATACCACCACCCTCAAGCATTTGATTTTTTAAAACAATTAAAGAAAAAAATTAATCCTGATCTAATCGTATGTGGTGGAGATGAATTAGATAAACACGCATTAAGTTTTCACGATAGCGACCCTGACTTACCTAGTGCTGGAGATGAATTAAGACAATCTAAAAAATACATTTGGGAACTTAAAAAGATATTTCCTGAAATGTTAATATTACATTCTAATCACTCATCATTAATTTATAGAAAAGCATTAAAACATGGTATGCCAAGAGCATATTTAAGACACTACAACGAATTTTTAGAAGTAGATAATAAATGGAAATGGGTAGATGATTTAAACCTTAAATTAAGTGATGGTTCAGAATGTTATTTTACTCATGGTATGTCAGCAGATGGCCTTAAATTAGCCATGCAGTATGGAAAGAATGTTTGCCAGTTTCATTTTCACAGTAAGTTTAATATTCAATATTTTAGTAACCCTGATAATCTAGTTTGGTCTTTACAATGTGGTTGCTTAACAAAACAATCGAGTCTTGCCTTTGGTTATTCAAAAAATTTTAGATTGAGATTTGTAATAGGTACAGGTGCTATTATAGATGGTCAGCCTAGACTATTTCCAATGGTTTTAGATAAAAAAGGTAATTGGATAGGGAAAATTGTCTAAGAAAAGCCGTTTAAAGCCCCATACAGCCACACAGAGAGCCATTGATAAGCAAATAGGTGGCAATCATTATAAGGAGTATAAGATACAGCCTATTGAGTTTATAG
>Ga0208645_1002429_pt1 | contig 14826 bp, 18 predicted proteins | sample VirMetDEL_Sep_01_FD_184519 | JGI IMG/M metagenome (GOLD analysis project Ga0208645, IMG submission 184519) | Aqueous microbial communities from the Delaware River and Bay under freshwater to marine salinity gradient to study organic matter... | ecosystem: Environmental > Aquatic > Marine >... | reverse complement strand
TTCATACTTTCAGATCGTAATAATTTTGCAACTCAATTATTATGGAGTCAGATAGACAATCATTAATAACCAACTTATATATTCTATCAAAAAAATCCTCATACCAGAACCCAAAAAATTTACTTTCATCTGATGTATAATGAGACATATTTAAAAAATGTATATGACTCAAATTTTTAAAGTCTGCTGGAGACCTTATACACCAATTGTATTTGGATATATTAAGATTCTCCAAGTATTCCAAACCATGATCCATACTAGGAAACTGAGAATAATACATTCTATTCATAATGACTTCGTATAAATTTCCAGTCATTTTTATAGAATCATACTTATCAATATCCTCAACATGTTTCCAAAGTTCACTGTTCATATTATGAGGATAATATATAAATCCACCATTAAAATAAAATTCTTTTGTTAGGGATGAATCTATATTAGAATGTTCTTCGCACTTGGAGAACATCATAAATTTTTCTAAAGAATATATCTCAGAAAACTTTTTGGTAAAAATAGTGTCTGCTTCAGAGAACAAAACATTTGATCCATCAGATACTAATTTTTTTATGGAAAACAAAATATCACCGATCATCTCAGACCAAGTTCCCACTTCTTTTCCAAGAACTATTATATCATCAACACAGTCAAACTTTTTAACTATCTCAATATTTTTATCTACAAACTTTTTGTGTTTCTGATATTCGGTTTCTTTTCCATTAATTTTATATAATGGATATATCAATAAATTTCTAGACATTCTTTATTTTCCAACGTCAGATTGAGTATAAATTGTCCCATCAATATCAAAACAGTATCTTTTCATTTTGCAATTAATCTCATGTTATAGTCGTGTCCATCATTTTGATATATTTCATACTCATAATTTTCTGAAACTATATCTATTAAGTCTTGCCTATTATGATAAAAAGCATAGGTAGGCATCACATCAAATGCCATATACTCAGAATACCTAGAAGGTTGATCATCAATATTCATTCTATGGAGAAGAATGTTTTTAAATCCCAATGAACAAATCTTTTTAAGAACTTTATTGGCATTGGGGAGAACATCTAACACGGCAGCCATATAAAATATTTCATTGTCTCCTTTAATAAAATTTTCATCTAGATCATTGAGATCAAAAACAAAAAAACTATCTTTTGAGTAATTTTCTTTTGCAAGTTCTATGGCATACTCCGATCTATCGTATCCATAATAATTGCCACCCTCCAATCCGTCAGAAACTACTTGATAAAGAGCTCCTGTACCACATCCCAAATCACGAATAGTGTCGATGTTTTCATTTTGTCCAACAAAGAAACCAACATCATTTATCAAATTGTCCCAGTGTGGTGGTCTTCTTGCAGTGTAACTCAACTCTTTCTTGTTGAGAAGAAGTTGACGATCAAAATAACTTTTTTCTTGTTCGATAGTATGTACCATTTTAAACCTCAATCTTTTAATTTCATGTAACACATCCAAGTGTAATCATAGCAGTCAGTATAATAACTTTCATCTACAATTTCATCAGAAGTGAATATTGGATCTGGTGTTTTATATACATCTCTATCCCACTTATCACCCCATCTAGTGTTTTCAAGTATATAGAGAGGAGGAAATTCCATATATGACTCCACCTTTTCATTAAATTTTTTCTTCACTACATCGTCAAGTTCATATTCAGTTCTAGTTCCAAATTTATCAATAATATATTTTTTTGCTTCTTTAATTTTTTTAGGAGAAACAATGTCTCCTTGATTTGGTGGATAGTTGTCCTCCACCACAACATGTTTGAATGGTGCATCATCAAGAAAATACAATCTATCAGAAAAATCTTGGTGATCATCTAAGAATAAGAGAGTTTTATCTGGTGTCTTATCTGGATAATCTTCAAAAAACTCTTTCCAATTAACAGTATTAATGTCTCTTTTCAGGTATTGAACCTCCTCATCTTTGTATTTCAAGGGAGAGAAATCAACATCAAATGACATAATATCAGCGTCAGGCAATGCCTTTCTAATAAACCAAGTTCCTTGACCTTTCCATACTCCACTCTCAACTACAAGATTTGGTTGGAGTTCCTTCAATGCACAGTAAAAGGCAAACAAATGAGCAGACTTCATACCACCAGTATTGTCTTGAATAGGTCTGTTCTCATACAACTCTTTAAATTCGGAAAAATATTTTTTAAGATTTTTAGTGTCCATCAAATGTCTCCAACAAGATTTTTAAATTTTTTTACAGTATCAAAATACAATCCGATTTTCTTTTTAAGGAAAGGAATTCCAACATCTTGAACAAGATGTCTTCTGGCAAGAATATAAGTTCCATTATCAAAATTTGGAACAAAATTAGAAAAATGCCAATAAACTAATTTTTGTCTATTGCCTTCCCAAACAATCATTTCATTATTGTCATCATACTGATGGAAGGGAAGATTCCATGGAGCAAGATGACCACATGTATCACCTATTATTATAGCATCCTCATCCGAACCTTCATAGACAAGTTCAAGATATTTTTGATCTCCATACGCACCATACTCTGCGGCAAATTCATTGTTGGGATCTTTCAGACAAGACAACCAGAAATCAGAAGCACCAAGACCAGTAATATCATTATTGAAATAAACGATCCCAACGTTAAACTGTCCGGCAGGATGTGGATTTGGATGAAGAATTCTGTGCTCTACAACACCAACACTCTTATCACCAACATCATTAAATGCATACATGAAATCTTCAAAGAAGAAAATATCAGCATCAACATACATGATGTGATCAAGATTTAAATCTTTCAAACAATAGTTGATTGAAAAAGTAGAAAGACTATAAAGAAATTGCCACTGATTTGGATCATTTACATCATCACCATTTCTTTTTTCAATGTTAGAAACATTCTTCGCCTCAAAAGATGCTTCTACTGTTTTGAGTTTTTTGAGATGTTCGTTAGTTTTGCACAACTGAGTGATAGAAATAGGAACCACTCTGGAATCATATCCAGATAAAAACTCAAAACTTTCTTCATCAACACAAAAATAGTAAAGAGTATAATCGGTATCAGACTTACTCAAAGATTCATGCATCGACAATCCAAGATGCAAATAATTTTTATCAGATACTGTACAAAAATTTTTCATCACTGATACTTTTCAATTAGCATTGCCGTAAGTTTTGCAGATCCTTCTGGTGAAGCATTTCGCTCATACCAACTACGGCAGGCATTATGCATATATTGCCACTCAGATTGAGAAACCTTAGAAATTTTTTCTTTAACTTCTTCGGGAGAATCGACAGAAATATAATGAACTCCTTCGATCCAAGGTTCATGATAATTTATAACATCACAACCAGGAGCAACTACGGGAACTGTTCCATGAGCCATACACTCAATATCTCTATTACACTTAGGACCATATCCTGGCAGGAGAAGACCAAACTTAGATGATGCTAGTTTGTCTTGATACTGTTCTTGTGTATATGGATAAGATGATTGAAGACCACTGTCACCTATTCTGATCGGCATACTAAACTCTTCAACACTCTTTGTCCAATCTTGATTCACCCTTCCACTACCTTGAATATGATTTTCAATCTTTCCCATAAAGATTGATTCAACAGGTCGTTCATCATATGAGAGAATACCTTTCAGAACCCTAGCATGAAGTTTTTTGGGATGACGAGAGAAGAAAGTCCAGGGATGAACCTGTGGATGACTAGGAACAGTATTACAAAAAAGTGAAACTCTAAATGGTGGTATTGACCTATCGTCTATCCTAGGCCAATCATAAAGCAAAAACTCTTTCTTTCCATCCGCCCAACAAAAATCATCACTACTATAAGAGAAGGTAGCAAGATCTAAGTCTCCCCACAACTCAAGCATTTCTCTGAATGCATCGTTGTGATCATCATTGTCTGGTTTCCAAATGTGTGGTTTGTTCATTTTATAAGTTCCAAAAATTCATCATGGTCTCTTATGTATTCGTCCTCATCATACTCCTCAGATCCAAAAACAATCAGTTCAGTATTTTCTTTTGTGAACTTAAATATTGTCCAAGTAAATGGGAGGACTTGTAGATAATCATTCTCTCTTAAAATTTTAGTTTCTTTGCCTCCTGAGGTTTCTATCTCAACTTCTATTTCTCCTCGCATGATATAAAAAAGTTGAATCTCTCTCCTATGTCCATGATTTCCTCTTACAGAATTTAAGGGAGAATTTTTAAAAATCATAATCCTTTTGATTGGATTCAACCCAAATTCCAAAGGATAGATGGGAACTAGATCCCCTCGTTCTTTGTCAGATTTAACTTCGATCATCATAGAAAATTAAATAGTGTTTCCTTTTCTGGTTTCCAACCCAACTCCCATCTTATCTTTTTAGATGAGATTGAATAACGCATGTCTTGCCCCAATCTATTTTCTACAAACTTCACATTAGCATCTTTTCCAACCCACGAAGAAACTTGTTTCACAACTTCATTATTACTTAAACAGTTATTTGCAGATATGTTCCAGATTTGGTTCTTATCTTGGGAAAAACAAACTTTATAGATTCCTTCTACATTGTCTTTAACATAAGTCCAGTCTCTAACATAAGATCCGTCACCATGAAGAGGAATGGGTTTGTCTTCATTGAGACACTCAATAATTTTTGGAATCAACTTTTCTGGATATTGTCTTGGACCATAGTTATTAGAACTTCTACAAATCTGATAGTCTATTCCATAAGTTCTTCCATATGAAAACAAAATCATTTCTGCAGCAGCTTTTGATGCAGAATATGGGTTGGAAGGATTTAAAATAGATGTTTCAAGCATATCTCCTTCGGATATGTCTCCATAAACTTCATCCGTGCTTATGTGTACAAACAAAGGTCTTTCGTAAACCTTCCCTCTCAAAAGATTTAAAATATTTTGTGTTCCTAGAATATTTGTTTTGGCAAAAACATCAGGTTCATTAATAGAGTTATCTACATGACTCTCAGCGGCAAAATTAACAATGATGTCACATAAAGGAAGATGAGTTAGATTTCCAATATCCTCCTTTATCAAGGTATAATTTTCATCATTATCCCATGGTAGTTCTTGATTAGAAGCATAGGTCATTTTGTCGATGTCTATTACCTTGTGACCTTTCGACAAACAAAGTTCAACAAAATGACTTCCTATAAATCCTCTACCACCCGTAACTAAAAATTTCATAACTAACAACCATAAAATGTTTTGATACTGCTACAAATATATTCGATTTCAGAATCGCTCAGATACTGATGCATTGGCAAACTCAGTATTCTATTAGAATTTATATCAGTTTTTGTAGTGTCAAATTTACCGTCAAGGTAATCAAAAGGTTTTGATTTTGCAATAGGAACTGGCCAATGAATTATCGTTGGGATATTTTTAGATGCCAAAAACTTTTGCAAGTTTTCCCTATCATCTACCATTATACAGTAGATATGATAAACATGCAAATCAACATGAGAATCTACCTTTGGTGTTTCAACCACACCATCCAAAAGACTATTATATTTTTCTACCACCTTTTGTTTTTTATTGTTCCATCCGTCAAGTCTTTTTAATTTTTCATCTAAGAACAATGCTTGTATAGGATCCATTCTATGATTCCATCCAACATCATCATAGTAATATTTCTTTGATGACCCATAGTTTCTAAGAGATTTAAGTCTCTGATTATATTCATCGCTGTCAGTGGTAATTATTCCCGCATCACCAATGGCACCAAGATTCTTTCCTGGATACAGAGAATAAACTGTCATGTCAGCATACTTACCAATCATCTCACCATTCGTAACTGCACCATGAGCATGAGATGCATCTTCTATAATTTTACAATTATATTTTTGCGAAATCTCATACAACCTCTTCATGTTGGTTGGATGCCCATACATGTGAATGGGAAGAATAATGCAGTTATCATAAAGATGACGATTACATTCTAAGTGATCTTTCAACAAATCAAGATCCATTTGAAAATAATCGTCGTGATCCACTAATGAAATATTATATTTTCCTTTTAGTTGAGATTTTACTGCAAGAACATCAGCGATGTAACCATTGGCGGGGAGAACAACATCAGTTGTAGTATCATAGAATTCAAACGCCTGAATAGCAAGTTTCAATCCATCAGTTCCATTCGATACTCCTATGGAATGTTTTCTGCCAGACCACTCAGAAAAGTTATTTTCAAATCTTTCTAAGTAAGGTCCCATCACATAAGCAGAACTCTCAAAAAAAGAATCCAAGTTACTATAAACATCTTCCTTTATTTCATTCCACTGAGAAGATAAATCAAGAAATTTCATTTAATTGAACCATTCGATATTGGAAATTTTTTTTAAATATTCTTTTTCTATTTCATAATCATGTGAAGGACTTTTGCTCCAAAAAACATCTTCAAAATAATGAATTTTTTTTGAAGATGTTTCAACTTCTTTTTCAGATACATTTGAAAACAAATCAAAGCAAAAACAACTAACTTTCTCAAATAAACTACTAGCAATAGTAATCAATTCTCCCCCTGCAGTCAATTCTCTGTTTCCATTAATAATAACACGAGAAACAAACTTTTCTCTAGGATAAATTTCATTATCGATAATTTTATTTACAATTGAAACATGAGAAGAATTTCTAAAAATTAAAACTTCGTCTTCGATAGTAGAAGTAACAGTATCTGTACTCCAAGTAGAATATCTTTGATCAAAATGATCCTTATAATAACTGTTATCAAAAATATAATTAGAACAATGAGTATTCAATAATCTAATATCAGTTCTACTACCAACATGAGTTTCAAATCCCTTTATTACGCATCGGTTTGCTCGCAATACAACATCATGGTTATCAATTACATTCCCATACTTATGTTCAAGCAAACTTCCGGAGTTACTCACTACCGCACAAGTTTTTCCTTTAAGAATATCTGATAGTTTTTTCATTAATCTTTATACCATTCACAAATTTAACTCAACTTAAAAAATTTAAAGAATTTGATATTGAATTGTAAAATCCATCAAAATTATTTAGATGTCCCTGCCAAACCTCAAGAACTTTAGTATTATTAGTAGATAATCCCTCAGATATAAATTTCCTATTTCTCGAATCACCTTGACCTATTTGTATTCCTTCACCATCTATTCCAATAGAATCTGCAATATGAAGATGTTTTGCTAGAGTCAAAAGATCATAAAAGTCAGTCTCCGAAACTAAATTAGCAGATAATCCCATAAAATAATGACATAAATCAAAACAAATATCAATTTTATTTTCTTTCAAAAAAGAAACATCTTCAGTTGAACAAAAAATATTCATATCAACAGATCCACCAAAATACCAGGCAACAGGAGGAAGCCACTGAGGAAGCAACTTAACCTGAGAGTCACTAAACTCATCACACATTTCTTTTATTTTTATATAAAAAATTTCTTTACTATAGTTGCATAGAGAGAAACTTCCTACAATATTAACACATTTTCCAGTAAGATCGTTTAGAATTTTTGCAAATTTTTTAGTATTTTCAATTAACCTTATACTTAATTCTTTAATATAAGAATCTTCGGAAAAAGGATCTATCAAATTATTTGAATCAATATAGTCAGGAAGATGAATACTGTATGTGCATTCTTTTGGATAATTTATATCCAAATATTTTTTATTCAAAATTTCATTAAATGATAAATGAAATTCGTAGTTTTTTATATTAAATTTTTTATGAACATTGTAAAAGTCATGTACCCTAACTGGAAGTGATAGCAAATTTTTATTTGCACCTTCTCTTAAAGAAGTTTCAAAATCTTTAGTTTCTACAAAATGACTATGTGTAATTGGTTCATTTTTTAATAATTTTCTTTTGAGAGGAATATTTTTATAATTCTGCAATTCATTTAAAGTAATTCCAACTTGTGGACATCTTTCAATTATAGAATTTTTGCCCAAACATTCTCCAGATTCAACCTGTCTAGATGCATAAACAGATCTACCTAGATTTTGCTTATTTAGAAGTTCTCCCTGATTCAATGCTCTTGGAGAATCTCCCAATAACATTAAAGGAATATTTTTTAATATAGAACACATTCTACCAAATTCTTCAATGGTAGAACTACTAGTATGATCTAATCCTTTGAATGTTTTATCTTTCGTAATATGCCTCTCAATAATAGTGGCTCCAAGTGTTGCAGATACTAAACAATTTTCCCAATCTTCATCATGACTAGAATATCCAACATCTCTTTTACAAAGTTTTTGCAATCTTTTCAAATATCCTAACTTACAATTTCTAGAAGATAATGGATAATTGGAAACACAATGCATCAATTTCCAATTTTGAAATCCTTCATATTCATGCAGAAACTTCAAAATATTATCTTCTGTTTGACATCCTGTTGATAAGTATACAGGTTTTTCCTCTGCAATAAGTAAATTTACAAGATTTTTATTATCAAATTCTACTGAAGGAACTTTAAAGAAATCAAAGAAATTTAAATCACAAAAATCTTTAACATCTTCTACAGAGAAAAAACTGATTCCAACATCTAAATTTAATTTTTTTGCTTCTTTTGAAAGACTTATTATATTTTCAGGATCAATATAATTTTTTATAATTTCTGGTTTTATTAAGGCATCTCCCAATTCTTCAATATTGCTGTTATCTTTTGTGTAAGATTTATTAATATTTCTATACTGAAATTTGACCGCATTAGATCCGGAAATTGCTGCACCCTTTATCAATTCTAAAGCCAATTCTTTATTACCATCGTGATTTATACCAATCTCAGCAATTACATATGGAGAGTTCATGTATAAAAATAAATAGGATTAAATGTATTATAGCACATGATAATGGAAACAACAATAATAGAAAATTTTTTATCTCAAGATGAATTGAAAAGTTGTTTAAAAATTTTTAATGCTTTGCATCAAGATCCAAATAAGTTGACAAGAAATAAATCAGTATTTGAAGTTGACTCTATCCAAATATCAAATTTTAACCTTTTAAATAATCTCAATTTAAAGATTAATTCTTTACTGAAAGAAAAAACCAAAGAGGATTTTTATTTTTTTCAATTATGGATTGGCAAAAATACAAAAAATAATTTTGATAAAAATAAATTACCATACATAACCCACTTTGATAGATCAAGAAGATTAAAAGGAATGATATATTTAAGTGACGTTACTGAAGAAAATGGACCTATTCATTTATGTGAAGAAAACTATGATTGGATAGAAAACATTAGAAAATCTCTACCAAATAATTGGATGGATTCAAACCTAAATTCAAATCCACTAATAGGAAAAATAAAACCACCTATACCAATAATAAAAAAATCAGGAACTTTAATTTTATTTGATACTAATACTCCCCACCATGCAGGAGAAGTATTGAATAATAATGAAAGAAAATATCTAAGGTTTGATTATATTATAAAAGATAAAAATAATTTTATATGAGGGATTTTGCAATTTGAAAATCTTCAATGGTATCAACATCAATGGAATCATTTTTGCCCATAATATATGGCATTGCTCCATCATAAAAAGTTTTAACTCCTGAGTTTAAAAATGAAGAATTAAAAATATATACCGCACCATTTGGTCTATAAAATTTTGTTTGTTCCTGACTTCTAGTGTTACCCGTAATCATTGGACTATTTTCAAATAAAGGTTTCCAATTATTTCCGTCAATAGAAAATGAAAATGAGACAGAAAATTCATATTCCGAAGCAGAAAAAACAGGTCTTTTTTCATTTTCAAATAGAGAAAAACATTCTCGAACGTGATTAGAATTTCTAAAAGGACATGTAGGAAGACCCAATGAAAAAATAGATTCTTCTTTACAGAGAACATCTATGTTATCTTTTATATAATCAAAGATTTTTATCTTATCACCAGATTCTCTTTCAGTTCTTAAATGAAATTTAAGTTTTTCTGAACTAATATATTCATTTACAATGTCCCAATATCTTTCAGAGTCACTGGAAAAAATTACTTCATCAAAACATTGACTGTCCAAAAATGCATTTAATGTCCAACACACTAATGGCATATGCCCCAACATCTTAACATTTTTATTTGGCAATCTTTTTGATCCAGATCGGGCAGGAATAAATGCTATTTTTTTCATACAATTTCCTCAATCTTTTTTCTAATTTTATTAGAGCATTCAATTATTTCTTGATACTCATCATCAGTTAATGTTGGCATTGGCATTCTATCAATCCTATTCATCAATCCAATAGATTGCAATAATGCTTTATTACACATATGCCATCCATATTTTTTAACTGGACCCAAGAAAAATGGATCTTCAATATTTTCAATAATAAAATTCATAACTTCTAAATCATTTTTATTCCACGCTTCCCAAAACTTAATCGCTATCCTAGCATCAATAATAGAAATTCCATTCAAATAACTACTAAGACCATATTTTTTTAATGGTGTAAAAGTTCTCTTAGTTGCTGCAAAAATAATTTTAATGTCTGGTTGTAAAGATAGAACAAATTTTGCCATTTCCTCATCTTTTGCATCTTCTTTAATTGCAACAATTTGTGGTATTGTTTTTAACTTTTTAAGGAGAGATTTTGGCCAATGCATTTGCTTTCCATTCTTTCCCGAAAGAAAAGGCATTTCATGAACGACTATTGGAAAATTTGTTTTTTCTGCTATAAAAGAAAAATGATTGATGACCTGTTCGTCAGAAAAGAATTTTTCACGAACAATTAAAGAAATAGCATCTGCGCCACATTCCTTTGCATGATTTGTGAAATTTAAAGTAGTTTCAGTTGAACAATGAATCGGATCAGCAACAATAATAATATTATTAGAATCAATAGATTTTACTGATTTTATACAAAACTCATTAAGATCATAAATTTCTTTTTCCGAAAGTTGTGAATATCTAGAATTATATGGCATTACATAAAAAATTCTAGCTCCACCATCATAAAGGTATTGAATATACTTATCAATTGATTCATAATCAATTGATAAATCATCATTAAATGACGTGAAAATTGTAAATACTGGACCATTAATTTTATTTTTAAGATCAATAAGTGTCATAAGTTTTCAAATAAAAAACTAATTTAGGATTTAAGAATATGATAAAATATCAACAAAGTCTATGAGTTTGAAACAATTGAATATAATTAAAATTTAGAGATCCTACTCTAAATGATTTTTTCGGAAACTCAAAGTTTTCAGAATTAAATTTTTTTTTCAATTCTATATTAGAGTCAACAAATTTATCAAAATAATAAGATATCTCGGAAGAAAAGTGAACACAATCTATTAATGTAGGGTCTTTATATGTTGTACCTATAAAATCTAAATTATTTTCTATTGAAGATTTCATAGGATTAAAAAACCAAATATTATTACTTTTACAAACCTTTTCTAACATACTATTATAATAAAAAAGTAAATTAAAGATTTCTTTGTTTGGAGATCCTGGACCTATAATTACAATAGGTTTTTTATTCAAAGAAATAATAAATTTCTCAAATCTATGAATACACTTATCCAATTGTTTAAGTAATTCATCAGTCAATTCTGCACGAATTTGATTTTTTTTAATTACTTCATTTGGATTTCTATCATGATAAAATGTTCCGTAAAAAATTTTTCTACAGTCTGGTTCACCGACAATATATGTATATGAAAAATTTTTATCAGAAAAAATATTGTTAATTAATTCAACATAATGAAGAGAAATTGATGCATTTTGATCTGTGCAAAAATTTTGAGTTTTTCCCTCATTTAAAAATAAACGAGTATTGAAATACTTCGATAAACGATAAGACCTTGTGTGACTATCTCCTATTAGTATTGTCATCTATCTAGATTGAGTATAAGTTTTTTCGCAATACCAATTGTAAGTATCTCTAATTCCCTCAGTTAGATTAATTTTAGGTTTCCACCCTAAAGAATAAAATTTAGATGAATCCAATGGTCTATTGGGAGTTCCATTTGGCATATCAGTATTCCATTTAATTTTACCACTATAGTTTACTATTGCAGCAATTTTTTTACACAAATCTGCAATAGAAATGTTATGTCCTGATCCAATATTATAAAGAGTGGCGTCATCTAGACAATTATTCATGGAAAAAACAATAGCATCAGCTAAATCATCGCAATGAATAAATTCCCTAAGAGGTGATCCATCTCCCCAGAAAACAACTTCATCAGTTTGTGTATGAAACTTAGTAATCATTGAAGGAATTACATGTCCATTTTCTGGATGAAAATTATCGTTAGGTCCGTAAATGTTGCATGGCATTAGACATGTAGATTTAAATCCGTACTGCTTATGGTATGCCTCCAACATTTTAATTCCAGAAATTTTAGCAACCGCATAGGCATCATTAGTAGGTTCTAAGTGATCAGTCATCAAAGAAGTTTCTTTAACAGGAACTGGTGCAAACTTAGGATATATGCAAACTGAACCCAGGAAAAGAAATTTTTTAACCCCAGAAAGATATGCTTCATGAATCAAATTAGTTTGAATCATTATGTTTTCGTAAATAAACTCTCCGGGATAAGTATTATTTGCATTAATCCCTCCTACTTTTGCAGCTGCATCAAACACATAATCTATTTTATTTTTTAAAAAATAATTTCTTACTTCAATCTGATTAATTAAATTTAATTCATTTCTTTTTGGAGTTAAAATATTTAAATATCCCAACTCTTTTAGTTTTCTTACAATAGCAGATCCAACCAATCCACCAGAACCAACTACTAGAATTTTTGAATTTGGATTCATTTTTTCATTTATTTGACTATCCAAAGCAACTTTCACCATATACAGTTCTACAATCTTATTATACTAAAAAAGGACGACTCGCGCAAGCCGTCCTCCTTAGGTCTTTACATGCACGCCACTTGCTCTTTGACCAGAAGCAAGAAACTGGGCGGGAGTATAAACCCCATCCGCACCACCAGTTTTTTAGAGAAACTGGAAACTCCGAGGGTCATATGACCATCCCGACCAGGGTTTTTTACATGTCTCCATCATGGGCATATTGGGGATGACTCCACCAGTACTGTTATAGACCATCCGTGTCTTCATCATCGTCCTTGATGTAACAAGGAACCATATCAGGGTCCAACCAACAAGTGTAAGAAAAATCTTCCATAGCAGTCATAAGTTGCATCTCATTATCGCAAAGGTACATATCCCTATAACGACCTGTGTAAGAATCTACCTTTTGAATGCGGCAATCAGGCATTCCATTGATTTCCAACTTACCAACCTGAACATAACGATAAGGAAACTGCTCCATAAGAACAGTGGGTTTTTTGACAACTTGCATTATGCAACCTCAATAGTTTGAAGGTCTTGATAGAGATAATCCATCAGCATTTCGTAGTCATCAAGGGGATCTCCAGAAAACACGACGCCCTCATTTTCATAATAGCGACGCACTTTCTTATAAAGTTTCGGACTCTTTACATCAAGGTAGATATCCCCGTTAGCAGCAGAACGTAGAGTGCTAACATCTTTCTTGAATTTTTCGATCAGAGACATTGTTGTGTGTTGAATACCTGAGTATTATAAGTGTTTGACTTTATATAGTCAAGGTGCCAGTCAGGAAACTGGCAATCGGGGCGGCAAGAATCGAACTTGCACCTCCGCTTCCCAAAAGCGGAATTCTACCACTATACTACGCCCCGTTACGCATTTCAAAATGTTTTATTCTATGGCAATTAGCACACAAAACATCACACTTTGATATCTCATTATTAAGTTTTTCTTTTCCAATCCCACTATCAACCATATTAGCAATAGAGTATTCTTTTTCAGAAGGATTTCTATGATGAAATTCCAAAACTCTATAATCAGAATTTCCACAAACAGAACAACTTAAAGTTTTTTTCCATTCGATAAATTCTTCTTTAATACGCTTTTGTCTTGGTATTTTGGACTTTGAATAGCAAGGGATACATAAGTGTCTCTTGTATTCAACTCCCTTAATTATACCAGCATTTGCAAAATTGTCAAGCGTCTTTTCACAACCACAAGATTTACAAGTTCTGGTTTCCATATTTTGGGAGAAATAAAAACAACTCCCAAATATTTATACTACTTCTTGTGCCCCTTGTCAAATGGTTCCCAGTGTTGCCAGTTGTATTTGTGGACTAACCAGATACCCATAATAGGCACCACAACTAAAAGGTAACAGAGAAATCCTAATGTGACTGGTGTCTCTAATGTCCAACGTGCAAAGTGTCCCATTATTGATCCGTAAATATAGAAACTAAGAAAATGAATATTCCAAATGAAAGCATAAAAAGTAAGATTAACGCTTCTGAGAATTCCATAACTCCCTAAAGTATCGATCCGTATGATTTAAACAATCGAGTGGGGCTACTTCCTCTTGGAGTGCCCATTCATAGCAAAAGTCAATCATATCTGATGAGACATGACTGACTCCATACATTCTTGAAAAAGATGATGCCGCAAAATGAAACCGCTTCTTAGTGTGCGGTGCCATTGCCCTTATAGTGTTCGGATTCATAGTAGTGCCCCTTCTTAGAACCGAAATACAATGTAGCGATTACAAAGGGTATTGAAACTATAATGAGTGCTTTTCCTAACAAGTGCTCCATTTATCTAAACTCGTCTCTAGTGTACTTGTAAGGTAGAGATGCTTCCAGTGTCTCCAGAAGTTCTCCATACTCACGATACCTTCTATCACCAGCAATGAAGTGGTGCTGACGCTTCCAGATAGCATCAATGAGAAGTTCTGTTTGTTCGTTGGTAAGGTTCATTTATTCGAAGATTGGTTGTACTGGTGGATTAA
>Ga0208645_1002428_pt1 | contig 14829 bp, 26 predicted proteins | sample VirMetDEL_Sep_01_FD_184519 | JGI IMG/M metagenome (GOLD analysis project Ga0208645, IMG submission 184519) | Aqueous microbial communities from the Delaware River and Bay under freshwater to marine salinity gradient to study organic matter... | ecosystem: Environmental > Aquatic > Marine >... | reverse complement strand
CCATTACATCATTGGTTGTTGGTAGTGCATTACCGACCTATAAGTCCTAATCGAGTAGGCACATCATTGGAACTCGCTTATAGGTGCAACCAACAGGTGATACAGAAAACCTACTAGCTCAAAAATTGCCACTACTAAGTAGTCGCCTTATAGAGCGGTTAAAATACTGTGTGAAAGGTGTGTTGGCGCTAAGTGGTTAAAGACCCAAGCGCCAACTTAAACCACAAGCGATTGATTATTTTAAAAAAGTATATATAAATATCTAATTATGCCAAATCCAAAAGGTCTACCAAAGAGACTAACAGAAATGCAAATGAAGTTTGCAAGAGAATTAGTTTTTAATGAAGGTCGAAAAACACCAAGAGAGTGTGCTGTTGAAGCGGGTTATGAAAAAGATACTGCTCACGTACAGGCGAGTAGGCTACGCAATCCAAAAATATTCCCATTAGTAGTTAAATACATAGGCGAACTGAGAGAAGAAGTTCAAAAGAAATATGAGATTACTTACGAAAAACATATAGCTGAACTTGCAAAACTTAGAGATGAATCAAGAGATAAAAAAGCGTGGTCGGCGGCAATCAATGCTGAAGTCGCACGCGGAAAAGCGGCTGGCCTGTATGTAGATCAGAAAGTAATTAAATACGGATCTATAGATCAACTTACAGAAGATGAATTAGAAAAGAAAATGAAAGATATTCTTAATGACCATAAGGTTCTAATGAATGGTAATGATTATATTGAGAGTGAAACTAGCGAAACTGATGAGACTAGTGAAACTAGCGAAACTGAAGAAACTATAGAGTAATCTTCTCCATCTTTGTAATACAACCTAGAGGAAATACATTCCGGTCAGAAAACAATTCATCGTTTTCTTCATAACTTGCAAAAGTCCATAAACTCTTTTTATCTTTATGAAATACATATGCGTGTGTGATCATTGTAGATGGCACCAAAGATAGTGATTCCTGCGCCGTAGCGTGCCCAGAATCGCCTGTTGGGTCAATCCACGTTATCTTGTAGTAGTAATATCGTTTCTTGTTTATCAGGACGGATCTGTATTTAGATTTTTTTCTAGATTTTGCCATATCGCCTTCTAGCATATAAGGCGAGATTTGACCCCTATAAAGTTTTTTTTGAAACCAAAAAAGGTCTCGCGCGCCGAGTACAAAACTGTCACACCCAAAAAAGCCCAAAAAAGCATTGATAATCAACACTTCTAGATGTGCTATGGTAGCACACCCAAAATAAGCTCCATTTTATTGACTTTTTAGTCTACCACCACCACCGCGCAAATATTTTTTTTTTAAAAAAAAAACAATACCCCCCAAAATCTCCCTTATAGTAGAGACCACCCGCGTTCCCCGCTTAGTTGTATTTTACCCACTATAAGTTGTATTTTGATGTTCAGTTATTCTAATTGATGTTCATTTATTAATTTTGATGTTCAGTTATTCGTTATTCACAAAACTGTAACATTTATGTCACAATACTGTCACATTTATTTGTATTTTGATGTTCAGTTATTCTAATTGATGTTCATTTATTAATTTTGATGTTCAGTTATTCGTTATTCACAAAACTGTAACATTTATGTCACAATACTGTCACATTTATATCACAATACAAATTGCCTTATTTAAGACACATTTACAACACAATTGAAATATTTGGTAATATTTAGTCAGTCAAGATCATTAGACGGTGGCTTTCGGTTGAACCAATAATTTTATTTTCAACCAACTTAACCTCTAATATATTTTTAGGTCTATATCGATTTGATTTAGATACAACTTGAACGCGAGCATATCCTGCTGTCTCGCCTGAGTTGAATTTTTCTAATATTTGCATTAACTCTTTTGTTCGAATCAATTGAGCCTCCTTCTTTCAAATGCTGAAATTTTATCGCCGATCATTTTAACCAATTCATACCATTTGTCTTCCCAAATTTTTTGAGATTTTAAATTATCTGCTTTCTTATAGGCGGTATAACAATTTGACAATCGTCTCATATCGTCTTGTTGGCCGGGATAGTCTACTTTCATATTAGTTTAGTTCCTTTCTCTAGTGGTAGTTTGCAGGATAGTTTTTCTATCTGTTCATTATTTTCAAAGTGCGTAGTTCTTTTCATAAAGATTTTTTGCCATTTGAAATCGTAATTTTCTTCAGTTAATTTTGTTAAGTTCCAAGCATAATAACTGCCATCGCTGAAGGCCGCGATATAGCCTGCGGTTTTGTTATAGAGTTTTGCTTTCTCCATAACACCGTCATACTTCATCTTTTCTAAAAAACAATCGCCATATAAAGTTGAGGGCATATGTCTATATTTAAGTTCCAAAGTGTAAGTTTGATTACTACAGTCCACTTTGCTATATTCATCAAAAGTTTTTTTAATATTGTCATTTTTAAATACCTCTTCGTTTAAGGTATTTATCATTTTCAATTCGTTCTCTTCCCAATTCATTCTATTTTTTCTCCCTATAATATTGATCGACCCGCTCTAGCCATTGATGTTTGTAGTCCTTGAGCTCTTGTCCTTCAATAATAAACTCTTGATAGTATGGTTCTGGGCTACACATCATTACAACTGCTTTTTCAATATTCGTACCGTAAACATAATCGTGTGCCATAGAATACGCGCCAAGTTGTATAAAGTAATCCCCGATCCACTCTCTTTGTTTCGGCTTATTCGTTTGTTTAAAATCAATATAGAATCTTTACCATCAAAGATCCCAACTAGATCCGTTTGCCCCGCATAGAGTTCAGGGTAATGAAGAGTCACTTCCGTGCCATAGAAGGCCTCCATACGCGATAAACCCCGTTCCACGATCATTTGTGCCATAGGTTTTGCTTGTTGCCCTAGATCCGTTAAATCCTCGTATCCTTGTCCTAATACGTGCTTTTCAAGTAGTTTGTGCATTATCGTTCCACGATTAGCGGATGTATTTTTTATCTTCTCGGCTTGTTCTTCTCCGACCCGTTGTTTCCAACGTTCTAAAGAGGCTTTCTTTTCTTCCGATTGTGTAGCGGATAAAATAGTAGTGACTGAGGGTAGTTTTTCTTTACCAATAACATAGTGTCTTTTACCTTCAATCATTTCTCTATTCGTTCCCGGATAAGTAAACTTTTTTATTTGTTTCATCATATGCTGTAATTCCTCTCTCTAAATAATTCGACTATTCTTTTTATATCCGTAAATAAAATACTTCCTTTTCGATCATTCACTTCCCAACGGACAAAAATACAGTTTTCACGTGAATACGGTTTCAATTGATCGAGTCGGTCTAAACTAATATTAGTTCGAACTCCTTTACCTTGTCCACGAATATGGGTCATTGGTAAGTGAGTAATCGCACAGTTCTTTCCGTATTTTTGTTTATGCTCTAACCAAAAATTCCAAAAGTCTTCTTTATCATTAAAACAATTTTTATATTTTTCTTCAGTTAGATTCGTTCTATTCTTTCCTCTATTCTTATTAAAATCTTTAGCAATGGTTGCATAGATCCCCATTAAAAAACCTCGCTCTGTTCCTGCCCATTGTAAATTTTTTCTTCTTCGTTCTTCTTTATTTTGTTGTCGGTAAATTCGTTGTTGCATTTTACGACAGATGATACATTTAGGATCTACTCCTAAAACACACGTTTGACTTTTCCAATATTGATCTAAAGTTTTTTCGACTTTACACGCCAAACAAACTTTCGTCTTCTCTATCATCTTTTTCTATATACCCTTTGCTGTCGCAATCTGCACAATCTAAATGTATTTTTTTAGTTTCAGTATGATCTGACCATAGCGTTCTATAACCTAGACCATCACACTTTTCACAAAAAATTTTATTTTTTAAATCCATTTTTTCTGACCGCTTTTTTTGCTAAAACTTCTATAGTTTTAGAAATAGTTAAATTAGCATCCGTTAGTTTTGTGCTAAGTAAAGTTAGTATTTTATAAGTATCAATCGGTACGGATACCGATTTAAATTTATTAGGATCTGCCATTTAGATTCTCCATTTCTTTTATTTTTATTAATAAATTGTTTCTTTTTTCTTCGAACTTAACATTATCAATTGATTCTTCTACGTGGGGATGGTTTAAAATGAGCTCCATTTCTTTAAGTTCATTCATCCTTTCTAGCTGTAAAGCAATCAATTTTAGTACATAATCACTAATCATTCTTGTCCTTTTGTTTGTTTATATTATGGGAATTTACACCAAAAAATCAAGACTTGCAAGGTAATTCTTTTTAGTATATGATTTGCTTCTCTTCTCACACCTTTTGTTTGCTCGTCCTTGATTTCTTTCAGGGGCGGGCTTACAATTTTTGGTTGTGTGAATTAAGCTCCTTTTAATTCTCTACATTCAAATCGAATAGCGAGTCTTTCTTCATTAATACGATCTAAGCCGTAATAATATTCTTCTTGAGATAATAGTTTTAAACTTTCCTGCGACAATGCGTATCCTGCTATTGCACAATCATAATGTGTTTTAAATTGATAACTAGGATGATGTGAATCAAGACATTTTCCTGTAATCATACTACAAAGATGTAAAACTAATATAAACTTCATACACGCCCTTGACGGTTGTATTTTTTATAATCTCTTTTCTTGTTTTTGTTTAAACTTTTTGTGTGTCGACCCGGTCTTTTTCTAGGCTTTGGTCTTGGAACATAGTGTGTAAATTTTTGTTTAGCCATTGTCTGGGTATTTTTTAATTAAATCAAGATCCGATTGTTCTAGTTTCATATATCGAATTCTGCCATTAATGTGTTGTTTCGTATCTTCCCCACAATGAGTACATCGATAATAATCTTCTACAATTCCAACTAAGATTGCATTCTCATTACAGTATTCACAATGTCCAACAACAGTGTCGACTTTGTTAAATAATTTTAATTCTATAAATTTACTCATTTAGATTCTTTTATCTCTAATATTCTATATTGTCCAGAATTCCAATCTTCTTCAACGATAGCTTCAACTTCTCCACACATCCATTGAACATTATCACTTGTATTTCTTTCAGCAATTCTTTTTGATTTCAAACATTCTGATATGGAATTTTTATACATATGTTCCACAACTTCCCCGTTCATCATCATACATAATGCAATAACTATTTTTACCATTAATGATTTCCATTTAATTTTCCAATATTAGCTCTAACGCTATCTTTTAATTTTTCTACATCTATTTGTAATTTGTTTACATCCATTTGTAGTCGTTCAATATTAACTCTATTATTCATCATACCATCGACACGTTCAGTTAATTTTTCTAACCCTTCCGAAATATGTTCTAGTAACATAAACTGTTCTTGGTCTATGGGTTTTTGTGATGAAGCCTCTAATAAATCTTGTTCAAACAATTGATTTTTAGTCTCTAGATTATTGAGTCTTTCAATAACCCCAAATGCAAACCACGCGCCAATAGCCACAGCCGCGACCAAACCTATTAAGTTCCTTAACGGAAGACCGATTTCGGTATTTTCAGATAATCTTTTCATTAACCAAATAACCAATCAACGTATTTTTGCCACCATTTTTTAATTTTTTTAATCATAGTAGGGTTCTCCATATGTTTACAAGTTGGACATAGACAGCTGTCTATCTCACATTTCTCCTCACAATGACAATCGTGATCACATACTATACAAATCATAATTATATTCCCTGTAGTCTTGGATCTTTTGATGTTATATTTTTTTCTGCTTTTGGTCTGGAAATAGAATCCATACTTCTTTTACGAAGCTGTACTTTAGCAGATTCCTGTTTTCTTCTCTCATCTGATTGTTTTTTTAGATCCCATTTAAAGTTCATCTTTATCCTCCTTTGGTTCTATTCCATAAAACATTTTGTCAGTATCTTCTGTAACCCAATCCGCATCTTCGACATCCCAGACTGTATTTTGTACTTTATAGTCAGGCCAGCTGTTATCAGTAGTGTAGCTATTAACGTGCCACAGAATGCGATTATTAGGCTGAGCTGCAAAATTACCGTTATCAAGAGCCAAAATGTGTGCACACTTATGTTCTTGAGGAATTTCAGAATGTTCAACATTCAATATATTAGTCTCTGGATGAGCCCAGTCAACTGTAAATAAGTATTGTCCGTGATAAAATTTTTTATCTTTTCCTAAGTATTTGCCGTCTACACCAGCCAACCAATCAAAGCAATGCACACTAGGCCAATAACTAAAACAGTTCCACAACTGTAACTCGTTCGCCTGCATATCCGGCACAGAGGCTCTATCGTGTTGTTTTTGAAAGAACGCTGATATAGGCAATCTCCAATAGCACGCACCATTGGGAAGCATAATGTTAAATAAGAGAGCCCTACCTGAAATAGAGACAAGACCAAAGATAACGCAGTCACTAAACTCTTTCTTATATTTTGGATCCATATCATATAAATACTCCTTTCGAACCTTGCAATAAATTGGTGGTACGTTCGCGTTAAGATATGCCATAGTTTCCTCATTATTTTATATCGCCCCAGTTGTCACCTTTTTCGTAATCAACTTTATTTGGAACCTCCAGTTGTATTGCAGATTCCATTATTTGAATAATTTCTTCTGCTTTTTTATCAGATTCAACAGATATATCGACTTCATCGTGAATTTGAATGTGCGGTAGTATACCATTTTCATATAAAGATACCATAGATTTTTTAGTCATATCAGCCGCAGATCCTTGAATTAATCTATTTAAAGCTTTGTAAGTAAATGCACGTTTTAATGGTTCATCATATTCTTTTCTAGCTTGTTCTAAAGGTAATGGTTTATATACTCCAAATTGTACAGGTTGCCATAAATCAAAATGACAAGCCCTACCTAAAAGAGTTCTGATCTTTCCTCTATCATTTGCTTTTCGCGATACATTATCCATCAATGCTTTTACAAATGGTGCTCGCTTATGGTATTGTTGAATTAGTTTTTCTGCTGAGTCTTTCATTAAACCTAGTTCAGCCATCAATTTATTTTTACCCATACCATACATCAAACCTAAATTAATAGTCTTCGCTTGTTTTCTTTCAATGCCAGCCATATCTGCAACGACTTGGTGGAAGTCTGCGTCTCCTTGTTTGTATGCATCTACAATTTCATCAACACCATTTAAGTTTTGTAGTTTTGCATAGTGAACTAATATTCTTGGTTCTTGTTGAGAGTAATCAAATGTTCCCCACTTTGTATTTTCTTCAGGAATAAAAATAGATCTAATCATTGGGCCAAGTTCAGGATGTCTTGCAGGTATTTGTTGTAAGTTAGGGTTAGACATACTAAATCTTCCAGTAACTGTTCCACCATCATCAGATCGTATTTGATTGATGTCTGCGTGTATTCTACCTTTGACTGCGTGCTTAGTTATAGAATCAATAAAAGTACTATGTGCTTTATTTATTTCTCTAGCTTCAGCAATTAGTTTTGGCAGTTCGTGTGGATGAGTTGCTAAAAAGTTTTTTGTAAAACTTGGTTCTTTACTTTTTTCTGTTCGATCATATGGAAGATTAAGATTATCAAATGCTTTTGCAATTGATCTTGCCGCCATAATTTCTACATTAATCCCGCTTAAATCCTTGATTCTATTGATTATTTTAGCTTCTCTATTTTGTAAATTTTTCTTGATTTGATCTGCTTTATCAAGGTCTACTCTTACTCCTTTGAATCGCATATCAACTAAACAAGGAAATAATCTTGTCTCTAAATTAAATATGTCCATCAGCTCTTGTGCATACAATTCCATTTGTAATCGTTGCCAAAGTTTTAAAGTAGACTCAGCATCTCTTTCTGCATATTGTCCAACATACATTGCTGGCAATCTCCACATATCTTTTTTAGGATCTAATCCATATTCTTTTGCCGCCGCTTGTAAAATCTTTTCATCTTTACCTAAACCACAATACTCTTTTGCAAGAGAATCTAATCGATAAGATAATCTATTTTCATTTATTAAAGATGCCGCGATCATTGTATCTACAATCTTACCTTTAATTTCTAGTCCATAAGATCTTAACCAACACACATCATACATTGCATTATGAAATATAAAGGTAGTGTTCTCTTGTTTAAGTACATCTTTTAACCAAGACATTACTAAACCTTTATCCATATTACCTTGTTCGTGTTGTATTGGATAATAGCCAGACCATCCTTCTACAGCTACAGCAATACCTGCAATATGTCCTCTACCAACCACGTTCCCCGATCCTAAAGTCGTTAGTTCAGGGTCATTGGTTTCTAAGTCAATTGCTATTTCACTATAGTGCGATAAATCTTTTAGTTCTTCAGGTTGTACCCATTCTGTTTCGGGTGCAAACAAAGGTATCTGTGTACTTCTCATACTAAATTAAATAAATAGATTGTTATTATACATAAACCCATAAACTCTGTGTAAACATTCATTTCTTCTTCTCCTCATTCTTTGATTTATCTTTTTTCTTTTTGAATATTTCATCAAAATTTTTCTTATACAAATCATTGGTAGGTCTACTACGACCATCCCATTTTCTACCTTTTTCTTTTGTCATCTTTCAACTTTTTAATTTCTAGTTCACAGTAGTGAATTATTTTTTCTAAATCTTGTATGCCGTTTTTATTTTTATAACGACAGACGTACTTAATAACATTTCCTTGAAAAAAAGAAAGGTCATTCTTAGAAATAAATTCATAAGGTTGAATGTGAAAGTCTTTATAGTGACTCCCGCCTATCTGTTTATCTTGTGGAAATGCTTCATCAAACATATTTTTATTGGTCATAGTAAATAAGCGCGATCAAAGTTTTTTGGATCTACAATATGTAACTCTCTTTTAGCTCTAGTTGTTCCAGTATAAAATAATCTATGTAATTCATCTGGATCGTGTTGAAATGTTTCTAAAGCTGCATTAGTTAAGTCTTGTAGAATTAATACTTTATCGGCTTCTCCTCCTTTCGCTCCGTGTATTGTTGACATTATTATTCTAGGGTTCTTATTGATTTGTTCACCATTTGCCCTCATATTTCTAATATAATTTTCTGTAAAATTATCTAGACCTTCAAATGATTCATACCAAACTTTATCAGTAAGCAAACCATACTTTTCTTTACATTCCTCTAAAGTATATTTTTCTTCAGATCGGAATAATTTTCCTGTTCTAAAACCATCCGCAACACTAGTCCCTAAATATTCATAAATATTTTTTATTTCTATGTGGGTGAGTTGACAACCTTGTCTCCATTGTTCCCAATTATTTAGAGCTAATAAAAGTTTTAGCTTAACAGAATTTTGTCCTTTATGTTGATAATACCATCCTCTCAATTCACATAATTCTTTTACGTCATCAAGGAAATGGTTAGCGGAGGAAAGTACTAACCAATTTCCTTCAGACATATTAACCTGAGTTACATCAGAATATCTTTTTAAAATACCCTCTTCCACTCTTGGTTTATATTCTTTATCAAATCTGTTTTGAACTTTACTAATTATTTTTTGAGAGAGCTCGTGTATTGGCCCACCCGGAATACGGTATGATTGATCTAATGTTTTAATATCATCTACTTCACCTTTTAAAGCAATGAAATGATCTACATCAGCTCCTGCCCATTTAAATATAGCTTGGTCATCATCACCTGCAATATAAGTTTTAGTTGCATTCTTCCAAATTTTTCTAACCATTTCCCATTGTAGTAAAGATAAGTCTTGTGCTTCATCAATAAATAATACTTCAAATTTTGATGTTGATTCTTTGTCTATAAAGTCTTCAATTAAATCAGTAAAATCTTTCATTCTCTTTTCTTCTTTATATCTTTTTAATTCTTCTGATATTAAATACAAAGTATCTCTTTCAATATCTAATATGTTTTGTCTTGAATCATAGTATTCTAATAGATCCATTCTTCTAACTCTCGCAGTATTAATAATGGTTAGATACTCATTGTCAGAATTAAATGTTCCATCTTCTAAAGAATATTTTGCAGTCTTAATAGGTATATTACACTTTTGACCAAACTCTTTATAGTTATCTACTGACATCATTTTTTCTTTTGTCATCCCTAACATTTTAAAAGCATAAGAATGTAGTGTTCTAAAATTTTCTAGATCGTTTTCTAAATCTAAACCAAATTTATTTGCAGCTCTGGTAGCAGCTTCTACAGCAGCTTTCTTAGTAAATGAAAAATATCCTATTTGCTTTGGTCTAATACCTTGTTGAATAAATTGATCGACTAAGTTCAACAAAGTTGTTGTCTTTCCCGTTCCAGGTGGCCCCAATATTATTGTTTTCATTTATTCTTTTTTGGTTCAAAAATATACTTACCTTCTACAGTTTTTATTATTTTTTCTTTATTACTAAATGCATATAAACATCCTTCATAATTTTCTGAAAATATTTCCCAAGCAATATCTCTAGTGCATTCTAGTCTTGGATATATTTCTAATTCAAATTTATGATTATCTATTTTTATATTTTTTACGATTGCACCTTTAGGCATTAGAAATGATCCTCCTGATAAGGTACTTTAGATACAGATGTTTTTACTTTTTTCATTGTCTGTATTTTAATTAGTCTTGGAGTTCCACCCTTGAGCTCTTTTCTTTCTTCTCCTACAAAGTTATCTAATTGTTTAATTAAATTACCTGTTTTAGTTTTATCCATTTCCCAATTGTTTTTCTTACAAAAATTATAAAAGTCTTCCATTCTAAAATAAGTAAACTCTCTGTTCTCATCTGTGTAAGGTAATCTATTAAATATATCTTCCATTGTTCTTGCTGATTGTCTATTGGTAGTCCAATCTTGAAGTAATCCTAATATTTGATTTTTAGGATCTAAAGATTCTAATGGTTCTACTTCTTGTAGTCCTTTATCTAATAAAGGTTTTAAATAATATTGTTTCCAATCTTTTGGTTTTGGTACTGGTACAATTAAGTTTGCTTGATCTAAACAAGCCAATGCAAATAAACCTGCATTATAAAGTTGTTCTGTTTTTAATTCTATTCTTGCATCATCTACATTTAAAAACCATTGTGGTGGTTTTGATGCATACTTTGTTAAGTTTCCAAGTACAGGCATTTCTTCTTCACCAAATCCTACACCAAATCTTTTTGTTCTACATAATCCTGATTGACATACTGAATTGATAGGTGCATCTTTACATCTATACTTATCATATCCTTTTCTATTAACTGATTTAATTAATTGTTGAACTTCACCATTACTTAATGGTGGTACCATATGTTCTTGATTTGCTTTTACTAATTCATCTTCCCATCTATCTGGTGTTGCTTGTTTAAAATAAACTGCAATATTAAATAAAGCATTGTTTCTTGCACCTTCTCCAAATCCATCTTTAGCTAATTTATTTAAACAAGGTGGGCCATCTTGAAATGCTTCTACTATTTTTGGTTTTTCTATTTTTACTTCTTCTAATTTATCTTGAACATATTTATCATACAGTTCAAAAAATTCATCTATACTAGCCGCGTTCCCATCATCTTTAATAGCATAACGCAATCCTTTCATTTCATTATGATAAGGTAAATTTAAAAAGTTTCCTGTGTCTCCACGATCTACGAGTATTTCTGTTTGCTTAGGAAATATTTCACAACCTTCAAATCCTAAAGTTGCTGCCATCTTCTTTAAAGTATTTTGCATCAAAGATGCAGGTATAAATTCTTTGGTAAATAAAAATACGTGTGCGCCGCCTGATTTACTACGGCAAACTACTAAGGGGAGATTAGCTGAGCGTACGCTTTGTACGAAGCTAGTGTGGTCAAAATTATATTCGTCAATATCAATACAACCCCACTTGCATAAATTATTTTCATTAATGGGGATGATGCCCAGAGCCGCACCTTTGCCTTGTAAATGGTTTTCCCACAAGTCATCGCTAACATTCTTTCGAACAATGAATGCCTTGCCTTTTTGTTTACCATTTTCTGCGCGATCTCCTTTTTGATACTGACCATACGCAATAGTCAGACCTTCGAATATTGATTTAAATTTATCTTTCTTCATTATCATTTCTTTTCCTATTGTAAAGGGGGAACTAATGTTCCCCCTTATTTTTTTTAGAATGGTGTGTTGTCTTCACTCTTCTCTTCTTTGCTGTGTTTAGCCTGAACATCGCCAGCCTTAACGCTTTCAGCAAATCCTTTTGCCTGCTCGTACAAATTTTTGTCTCCCACAGGCCCCACCTTATTTACAGTCCAACCAAACCAAGTTCCCTTGTCATTAGACTGTTGTACAGTTTTTAGCTTATATATGTGGCTAAAAATAGGTGGAGTAAACAGACCATTTTTACCCTGAAGTTTCAATCCATTCATCATTGAATTCCAGTTTCTGCTTACTTTTAACTGAGTTGATTTCATAGTAATCAAAGCAGTTTCTGCACTTTTCTCCTTACATACCATCACATAGTATGAAGCAGTATTTTCAAGATAATTACCATTCTTCAATCTATCTTTACCCATAGAATCTCTAGTAGTTTCTTGGATAATAGAACTAGATGCAGAATGTATTGCTACAGGAGCACCTGCTCCTTCGCCTCTATCTTGCCATTCAACGTATTCCCTCTTGTAATAACAAGGAATTACATCTATCCCGTCTTCACCATTGTAAAGTTGGTTCGTCACCGTATTATAAATCATACCTGCTTCGGCACCATTTATATACTTAGAGTCCCTTTTATTTACTTGTGGTGAAAGCTGTCCAAGTATTCTCAAAAATGGAAGAGCTAAATCTTGCTGATCCATATTCTGAAAACCCTGAAGGGCATCAGCTTCGAACAAATCTGCTGAAGGCAGATGTTCTTTTTTTATTGTCACGTTTCCCGTTTCATTGTTCGCCATTTGCGTTTCTCCTATTTCCGGCTGATTTTAGTTTCATCCTTCACAAAAGTGTGAAAGATATCGGAAGGCATATCAAGGCCGGCCTCGATACGCTCCCGATAAAGAGCTTTCAAAGTCATTGGCTCAACTTTTTCTTTTTGTTGAGGCTCAAATCCATTTGAAGCTGCAAGGTCTAGCATTTGCTTCGCCTTGTTGTCTTCTCCACGACCAAAACTTACAGCAACCTCATTTTTAATAAGATCACCTAAGCCATTGTCCCGAAGCCATTTATATGCTGATGCTTTTTTCTCTAAGTCTTTTGGTATTGTACAACTATATTTTTTATTTATTTCTATAGTTGAACCATCAGCAAGTTTCAAAGATTGTAATCCTTGTTCTGATAATATACTAGGGATTACTTCTGAACTAATTTTATCATATTGTTTTTTAAGTTCTTTAGTTTTATCTTCAGATATTTCTATCTGTTTTTCTAAATCTAATAACTTAATACACTGATTAGACAAAGATTCTAAATCAGTTTTTTCGACTATGTTTTGTTTGTCTTGTTCAAAGTCTATACTCATTTTTATCCTTTCTGGTAGAGATCGAATGTTATTGGATAATATTTAGCCTCTCTTCGATCCCATTTCAAGAGGTTAAATTTACCATTGGTTTGGTCACTTACGATTGCACAAGACACTCCTATAATTGCAGGATCTCCTGTTAGCAATACATAATCTGTTTCTTTAAAATCTCTTAAATTCTTTTTCATCTTAAACACAAAAGGTGATGATGAAAATATTATCTGTGAATCTGGGCCATAATTAGGCATACATATAACTAAATAACCAAAGTCTGATGCACCTAATATATTTATATTAGCAGGTGGATGTTGTAATACATAAACAAAATTTTCAGTAGGGTTTTCTTTTTGAAATTGCAAAAACTCTTGTAAAGATTTTGGTTTATATAACTCAAATATTTTATTTTTCATTTTGTCTACTTTCTTTTATTTTATTCTCTTGACAAGGTATATAATTGTTCTTATATCTTTGTCAACATAGAAAGTAAAAAATAATTATGAACTATAAATTTAAGACTAAGCCTTATGCGCATCAGCTTACGGCATTAGAAAAATCGTGGGATAAAGAATCCTATGCCTATTTTATGGAAATGGGTACAGGTAAATCAAAAGTATTAGTAGATAATATTGCTATGCTTTATGATAAAGGTAAAATAAATGCGGCGCTTATTATAGCACCAAAAGGAGTATATAGAAACTGGTTTTCTCAAGAAATTCCTAATCATTTACCTAGTCATATCGAACATAAAAAGGTACTATGGACTGCTTTAACATCCAAGACTAAGGATAAAGAGTATCAGGAATTATTTAAAGTAGACTATGACCTTCACATCCTAGTAATGAATGTTGAAGCTTTCTCAACTAAAAAAGGAGTTGAGTTTGCTAGCAAATTTTTATCTTGCCATAATACAATTATGGCAATTGATGAATCTACAACTATTAAAACACCAACTGCAAAAAGAACTAGAACAATTGTAGAACTTGGTAAACGAGCAAAATATAGAAGAATACTTACAGGATCACCTGTAACTAAATCACCATTAGATTTATATAAACAATGTGAATTTTTAGATCCTTGGTTATTAGGTTTTCAATCTTACTATGCTTTTAGACAAAGATATGCACAAATGGTTGAAAGAAATTTTGGTGGTAGAAGAGTTCAATTAGTTGTTTCATATAAAAGATTAGATGAACTATCTGGTAAACTAGAACCTTTTTCTTACAGAGTATTAAAAGAAGATTGTTTAGATTTACCAGAAAAAATATATATCAAAAGAATTGTTGAACTTACTGATGAACAAAAGAAATTATATTCAACAATGAAACAAATGGCTATTGCACATATGAATGGTAAAGTATTAAGTGCACCAAATGTGTTATCTCAATTAATGAGACTACATCAAATTACTTGTGGTCATTTTAAATCTGATGATGGTCAAGTACAAGAAGTTAA
>Ga0208645_1002425_pt1 | contig 14861 bp, 30 predicted proteins | sample VirMetDEL_Sep_01_FD_184519 | JGI IMG/M metagenome (GOLD analysis project Ga0208645, IMG submission 184519) | Aqueous microbial communities from the Delaware River and Bay under freshwater to marine salinity gradient to study organic matter... | ecosystem: Environmental > Aquatic > Marine >... | reverse complement strand
TGCCTGTCAGACATGGTGGAGCGCATGTGGGCGTACAAGGAGGAGGGCGACACCGAGAATGAGAAGTGCGTCAGGGAGAAGGCCCTTATACTGAGTGGCCTGATAAAGACCCTGTGCAGGTGGAGGCCAACGATCAAGACCGCAGGAAGGTCAACCCTTGTCGGAGAAATCGAGTCGGGGACATTTCCCATTCCGTACCTTTACGCGGGGACATCGACAGATGGACTTCCAACATCGAACCCTTTCATGGTGCTAAGTGGGGGCAATCCAGAGGTCGTTACAGCACTGCTTGACGCCACAAACTGCTTCATATCCCCTAACGATGACCTCGTGCAGACAGTGTCCACAAGAAGGCTTGGCCCCGAGAAAATAGAGGTCGTAAGGGATTATGCTGAAGGGGTGGATTTCCTTATCTCTGAGTTCCCTGACGATGTGACATGGGAAATCACGGGAGGGGGTGAGCAGGTGACAAACCTTCCAAACTGCCTAACAGACGCTCAAGTATTGTCCATCATCAAGAAAATTGAGGAACTTTGCCCCTGCGGGTGCTAACACATAAATCCAACGCCATGAACTTTTTCAGACTGATAGGAAATGCTTTGATCGCCTCTGTCGGAGGTTTTCGCCCGGTACTTCGGGGAATCGCCAACGGGGTACAGGATGATGATGCTGCTACGGTGGGGCAGTCGGTGCCTCCCGTCCCATTTGCATTCTCAACACTAATAGAAGTCAATGACGGAGCAATATCGGGTCTTTTCGAGGTTCTTGATTACGAGATAGATGTACCTTTAAGTGCAATACAAGGTGAGGAGGCAAGCGTTGAAGGGTTCGTGTTTTACTTAGACACCCAAAGAGGCTCTTATTGGGGAGACATTCAAGTGTCTGTCACTGCATCAGAACTCTTCGCTGTTGACATCAAACTTGAGACTATTGACACTACTGAATGCAACAGCCTTGTGGTTGTTACCATAGACGGAGAAACAACTGCCGGCACTTCTCATGCAGTGGAAATAACGGCAACAGGAGGGGACCACTCTATAACAAGGACATTCACGCTGAACATTGAGGAAGAGTAATAACAAGGCATAAAAAACATCATGGCAGTACTATCATCACAAGAGGTTCAGGTACTTGTCGATCAGACAAAGGCCCTATCAAGCATGTCCGGCATTAACGGCTCTATGATCTATGGAGTGAGTGTGGCCGCACACACAGGTTCATTCTGCGCGATCTCAATAAGAGAGTCAGGCACCACTTTCACTTCATTAGTAGCGAAAGGAGCAGGACCCGACCTTGCATTGACAGACTTCTACAAGGATTCCACTACACCTCTTACAGGGGATCTGTTGACCCCTCCGAGAGGTTATGCGTTCACATCGTTCCAGCTCAGTGCCGGATCAGTACAGGCCCACTGATGTTCGTGTTTAACGGGACATACATGTTCAGACCTCAAAAATGAGTAGTTGTCCTTTCATATTCGGTGCAAGAAGTTCTGGAGCAGGCGGCTCTGTTTCCCTCGCAGTATCGGACATCTCACCTAATGCGGGTGACACAGTTACCTTAACGGCAACTCCATCAGGTTTTACACCAACAAGCTACCAATTCTTACTATTCAATGGCAGTGTAACGCTTCTTTCTCAACAATCGGGAAACACATACAACTGGACGGTTAATGTGCCTGCTGGTAATTACTCTATCTATGTACTTGCCACGGATGGCGCTACGGATGTGTTCGATTCGCAGGATGTTACCGTAAACGCATTGTATCTTCTTGGTTTATACCCTACCGACTGCATCACGGATTTTGCACCTTTCAGATTGCTTGGATCCTTTACAGGTAGGATTATGGAGGTGAGGAGGTTGGTTGGGTCAACTACGACAGCGGTTGAAATAGGATTTGACGGTGACTACGTGACACTGGACAGTCCTGTGTTATCTGTTACCGTTGGCAGCTCATCGGCTACCACATTAGGTTCATTTGTGAACGCATCGGGATACCCTAATCAAGACAGCTTATCGGGAGCTCAGTCGGCATTTGTGGTGCGTGGATATAGGCAACTAAACGGTGCGCTTGCATGGGAACAAACAGTAGCGGCTAATCAGCCAAGGCTTGTGGATAGCGGAACACTTGACGTTTTGGGTGCGTTCGGATGCCTGAGATTCCTCGGAAATCAGTGGCAGGATTACGGACTGATAAGTGGTTTAAACAAACCAGCGAACTACTCTATTCTGTCCGTTGCCTCGTTCGATAGCACGGGAGCGATGGGACTGTATGGGTCGCGGCCTGCGGGCAGTGGTCAAACACCGTTCAGTTACGGTCATATATGGAAGCAGCCATCGGGTAGTAGTACGATAACAACGCTATATGGTGATGGTATAAACCAGCGAATCGCGACAACATTGACAAATCCAATTGTGGTAACGTCTATGCAGCTTTTTGAAGACTACAAGTCATCGGGGGTCTTAGATTCTGATCTATACGTTGACGGTAGCGGACCTATACCCTTTTCAGGCACGGGCAGCGCGCTGAATGTTTTTGGTACGGCAACAAGGATGCTGTTCGGAAGGTTTGGCGATTCATCGGGCAACATTTTAACGGGCCGACAGCTCATGTTCGTGGTCTATGAGGGCAACAAGTCAGCCGACCGATTAGGCATGAAGAATGCGATAAACTCAATACTTGGCACGTCATGGTAAAGCTGGGATACCTATACGACAACGAGGCCGCTGCACTTTCGGCACGTGACCTGTGCGACAATTACTACGGATGTCCGAACCATGCAGCCCAGCATTGGGTCAGTGTGCAGCAGTGGGGGGATAAGTGGGCTATTATCTACAACAACACGCTGCCAATTGTTCTTGGCGCACCTATTGTTTTACCTGAATTGGAAAATGAACATGAATAAACCATGAAAGCAGACCACACCATAATCACCATAATTTACAATCTCTAATGAGTGGTTACAGGTACATATTCGGGGCAGTTCCAGGAGGAAGCGCTCCATTAGCAGGGCAGGTTGACCTGACCCAATCCCCTGTGTACTACATTGGATACTGTACTTGCAGCAATAGCCTCAATCAAGCCAGTTCCTTGATGATTGTGAATTGATCGCTAAATTTGCCTCAACAATCAACAGCAGGAAAAATGCCGCACTCACTGAATCTTTTGCAGATAGACCCTTCAACTCTGATAGATTCAGCATCAAAGGTCCAGCCTGGTGATTACAGTGGGTACACCTTTGCTATAGTGATATTGACCTTGATGCTAGCAGGAAGTCTTCTTGCTGTCAAGAAGCTTTACGAGGAGAACAAGTCACTTCAAACAGCCGCAGTAACAAGAGCCGAGAGTGCGACAAAGGCACTGATAGAGGCTCTCACAGAGGTAAAGAGGCATTACGAGATCCTCAATGAGACCCTCAAAAGAATAGAGCAAAAACACTGAAGCATGAAAGCCTCTACAAGAAAAGCCTTGAATGATTGCTCGGGAATCGATGCCATACATGGATTCACCTGTAAGCTCAAGCAGGACATGAGCGTGCATCTTCCAAATGAAGTTGACAGATCTCAAGTGGTCGTCATGCAGGTGTCCCGTCAGATGGAACCGGTCAGGTCTTTCATGGACACATTTCAACATCTTCCTTTTATCGGGGCAATCTTGTTCAAGACTACATGAGCACATACATCAGCACTGCGGAGTTCACCAAGAAGCACGGACACTTTCGCATCTCGGAGTATTGCATCGAGCAGAAACCCCCGACAAAGCGCATCGCTGACATCATTCTCTCTAATCACATCACTCCCATGAATGCCGTGAGGGAGGCTGTTGGAGAGCCTGTTCTCGTGTCCAAGCGTTCGGGGTACCGCCCAAGGAAGTACGAGCAGAGCAAAGGCCGGACAGGAAACTCTCAGCACAACTTCGAGGAGAGCCACCCGAACGGGACAGGTGCAGCAGACTACACATCGGCCAGCGCAAAAGACCTCATCGAGCCCATGCTCGAGCACACCTGCTACACCCGCGTCTGCTACTACCCGAACAACAACTTCGTTCACGCGGATTTCAAGCCGACCCCAAGCGGGAAGCGAGAGCTGTACACCGCGCAAAGCCCCACATCCAAGTGGAAGCTCGATAGGGTTGTGGACATCCAAAAATAATTTTATAGGAAAAAAGCATTTTACTTGCATAGAGTAAAAAGGTTGCTTAGATTTGTCATCTCAAACGAGAGGCAAAAGAATGGCTGTCACACCAAACAAGAACGGTCAACATGTCAGGATACGGGTGATCTGCATCAACGATTCAGGCCGACCTTCCGACATTCCCAAGTCTAAGTGGCCCGTCAAGGGAAAACACTACACGGTAACATCCCATGTCGTGATGCACAGTATGGGAGGACGTATCGGTGCGACTCTTGAGGAGATCTCTCTTGATGGGTGTTTTCCCTACAAGTACTACCTCGCGGACAGGTTTGCGATACCTGCAGATGACATGGAGGCGATTTCCCGTGCCGCAGAGCTTCTCAGAGAGGTTCAAAAGGAGTTGGACAGGTTGAGTATCGAGGAAACCGAACTGGACCCAGCGTAGCAGCGTAGGGCTTAAAACGAGGCGACTGAGCAATGTCCAAAGGATACATCCTCTTCAAGAAACCGAAAGTGAACAGGCATGAGCCTTCCACTGCCATGCCCATCGAGTACTTCCAGTCAAAGGGTCTGATAGCGATAAGCGGGGTTTACTACGAGTTCTACATAGAGAAGAAGTTTGAGGACAGTACGACAACGGTGACAGGATTGAAGAGGCCCGAGGACGGGGTTTTTGTAGGGGCATCCACCCCTGAGCACATGAGGGTGATAAGAGCGATAAAGGAAACATTCAAAGGAGTGATATGAGAAGCGAAGACGAACACATCTTTATTCAGACCCTCAGTAGCAGGAACTACAGGAACCTTGATGGGGGTGGAACAATGATCTCCATCTCGGAGCACGGGGAGCTTGTACAGGATTGGGACTACCTATACGAGGAGCCAGTCAATCCTGAAGACTTAATGATGGGGTACAAGGAGTCTGACCACTGCGGACTCTCTGTCATGTACCCCGAGCATGTCTCAGAGATATGCCTCAAGAGGGTGTACATAACGGATGATGTCGGTGTGGACGGTGAGGAGATGTTCCTGTGGAGGGTGATCATCTACGGCCCGCTCGGAGAGACCTTGTTCAGCTTCGAGTCGAAAACAGAAGCAAAGGAAACCTTGAACTTTATCCTTGATTGGAAACGCAGATACAGCATGAAATGAGCGACACACCACACAAATGCCCCGTATGCGGAGGCACGGGAAATGTCCCTAGCGGATTCTACCTTGGAGGAAATCCAGCGCTAAACGCCTTACCTGTTACCTGCCGCAGTTGCTTCGGAACAGGAGTCCTATGGAAACCCGTAACAAAAGTCGACACCAATGCCAAGTTCGGCCCCTCGGAAAACAACCCTCTTCGTTCGAGCTTTGAAAACATGCATATCCGGTTAGGAAATTCTGTCAGTAACCCTATACGGCATGACGACATCGACCCCGATGGACTTGACACAAAACAATGAGCATGACACGCATAGGTAAATATGAACTGATCTCCTATCCGTAGCATCTCTGCGTGGTATGCACGGACAACATCGAAGAGGCCGCGAAGGAATAAAACCCTATCGGGGCCTTCCTCTTTAGCCCACAATGCAACAAGCAAGAAAAAAATTTTTCGTGCAGTCTAAATCCAATTTTTAGACGACCCTAAACCCAAAACACCCCCACCCATAAAACCCACACAAGGAAACCCATTGACAAGAACCAACTACAAGGAAGCCCTAACAGAGAATAACAAAAAGAAAAACCCCAGAGGAAAAAAGCGCAAAGGAAAACCCTGAAAGGAAAACCTCGATGGGGAATACTCTACGGGGAACTATACCCCCCATCCGCGTTCCCCGTCCTCGCCCCAAGATGCCCCCCGTCTCGGTTCCCGCTCGGGGGCCCCTACGGTTTCCCGCTCCGGGCCTCGCTGTCTGGCCCACCTTCGCGGGCATCCTTTGCAGGTGCCCTTTCCTTGCGTCCCTTGCTGTGATACCTGAACGGGATACCTGAAAGGGGTAGCGGTGTTAGTGGTGAATGAAAGTATATACGCTATATAGAGTATATACGCAAGCAAGGAACAATAACCTGTCTATTGTATATATTCTATATAGTGTATATACGGAACGCATGAGAGTAAAGCTGTTTGAAGTATATATTCTATATAGAATATATATTTGCAGCCCTAACTAAAACAGTAGAACAGATGCCGAGGATGTTGATAGACTTGACGGAAAAAGAAGCGCAGGAACTGAAAGAGCTTGCAACGTTGCACGGCCACAAGGTGAAACCCTTTGTGGAGTATATCGTCAGGATGCAAATAGGAACACTGCCAGCACCCACGGTTGCGCCCCTTGCCCTGAGCCCCGCACAGGATACCGAACAAGAAACCCACGAAGAGGAACCGCAACAGGAACAACGCGAAGAACCACGAGCAGGAAGAGCGCCGAGGATGATCAAGCCTTGGATCCCAAATAAAAACCTTGCAGCATACACGGAAGAGACAGAGCCGGGCAGCGGTATATTCACGGACGGGAAGTCCTTTGCGGTTCAGGTCGGACCGGTAGGACGGCAGTCGGCACACTTTTTCCAGTTCATTCACGAAGCCGAGGAATTCAAGGGAAACGAGGCCTCTTAAACCCTATATATATGACGTATATACAGCCCGGAAATAGAGCTGATAGAGGCCATTGAAAACATATATACAACGTATAGCTTTTATCGGTTCACTGTATATATAGAATATATAGGAACACCGCAACAAGGCCCATAAAACGGGCCTTTTTTGTGCCCTGTTATAGGGCATAGGACGGGAACCCGGACAAGGGACAAAGGGGAGGGACCGAGCAGGGGAACGGACGGGAAACCCGCACGAGGCAAGGGATACGGGGACTTCTTGGGGCGATCAATTTCCCCAACCGCGGCCCCTTTACCGGCCCTTTCCGGTGTCCTCTTCTACGGGTCTTCCTTTCTTGCTGTTCCCTTCTCTTGGCTTACCTGTTGGGGTGTTCTTGGTTGTTCCTATGTGTAGGGCATTCATTAAGGTATCTTTCGCGCGCACGGGTGAGGACGGTGATAAATTTAGGGCAATCTAAAAATTTTAGGTTATTCGTTTAGACGGGTCTAAATCGGCGTTTAGTTTGCGCGAAATCTTCTTTTTTTTGCTCATCATGTCGCACTAAAGAACAAAGAAAGCCCGTAAAGTATTCATATTCAGTACTTTAAAAGAGTAAATTTTTTTTTCTCAAATAAAGATTTTTGCTTGTTATTCTTAAAACAGTGCCTACATTTGAGGAGTAATAACAAACAACAAAAACCACAAACCATCAAAACCGCCTAACCATGGAACAGGTAAAGAATGTCCGAGAAGTAACAGTTTTTAATGTCCCTACAAAAATGAGCGCGGCACTACTCACCAGGGCGAAGGCAGGGGATCTTGGCACCTTCGCAACAGGTAAACCCGTAGCCGTTCGCAAATACGGAAGAGACGAGAGCGAAAAGTTAACATTTATTCTTTTCGAGACGGAGCGAGGACAAGAAGAGATTTTCATGTCCCGTTTTGAATGCCTTGTTGATGCGCGGGACGCGACCGTTAAAACCGTAGAAATCCGCAAGTAATCCCAAACCACAAACCATGAAAAAGCAGCTCTTAAAATTTGCCATGATCGTTTTGTTTCAGGTGTCTCTATTGGCGCTCTTGTTTTCAAACGCATTGATGAATTTTTAACCACAAACCAAAAACCAAAAACCATGAAAACCACAATCACCACTACCGACCACAATGCTCAGGCTGAAGCCTTTCTCAGAAATTCAGGCGTAAAAATGTCCGTCAGTTATTTCGGATACGGCCCACACTTCGCAGGGGATACCGATAGCCGGCACCGCTACCGGGTAACCTTCAGCAGGAACGGCAAGCGCATGCGGGTAATGTTTGGGCAGTCCATTGCGGCAGGAGCAACCGAGCCGAGCGCTTACGATGTTCTATCATGCCTACAGAAGTACGATGTGGGCACATTTGATGACTTTTGCCATGAGTTCGGCTACTCCGAGGACAGCCGGAATTCCGAGCGAATTTATAAGGACATACTAAGAGAGTGCGAAGGCATCGCGCGAGTATTTCCGCAAGATGATAACAGCGTTGAAGCCTTCAGAGAAATTCAATAACAACGTTTCACCCTTTCAAAGTTTAACCCGGCCACAAGGCCGCAACATTAAAAGCCATGAAAAAAGAGACCACCATTAACAACGGCAGAACGGTATTCAAGGACGACCGCACCCCTGAGCAGATGGAAACACATACCGTTTTGATAACGGCCACTGACAAATTCATGTCAGGATGGGGAGGAGCCTCAAACGGCCTTAGCAAATGTGCATGGGCAGTTGAACGCAAGAATTGGCGTAAAATGTTGGAATGGGTCGAGAACCGTTCCGACATGAAATATATAAACGTAAATTTCACAGGTAATTGGAGGCCGCGAAACGCTGCACACGTCCATATCTACGTAGCGAGCAAAGGCGACCATCCAGCGCTAAGAGACTGAGAAAGGACAGCCCCGACCGGAGGACCGGACAAAATCCCGAGCGATACGGGACCGGGGCGCAGTAATGAGTAACTAACCACTAACCACAAACCACAACAACATGAAAACAGAAGTAATAACCCGCGAAATCTTCACCTTCGAGGAGCTTTCTGAAGATGCCAAGCAAAGGGCCATTGACAACCTGAGAGAGATAAATGTTAATTACGAATGGTGGGACATGACATATGACAACCTTCGTGAGCTTGCTGAGATGTGCAATATAGCCGGGTTTGACATTGAAGGGTTCGACCTTGACAGAGCTCAGTCAATAGCACTAAGTGGAAGCGTTGACTACGCTGATCTTCAGTCCTTCGCAAGACAGCCCATAAAAGAGGATGGATATAAGCTACTTGATGAGCTGCACAAATTCGCGAAATCGGCACTGATTAAAAATCTTTGTCCGGCCATGAGGACGGTAATAGCGACCACGTACGCCCATGGATACCGATTTGAAACAGGAGCAAGTTACGAGCGGACCCGATACGGGTGCACGGATGATACCCGCGTAGAAACAGAAGCCAACTATGAAGGAACGTCCGAATTAATGGTCGAACAAACGGAGGAGTGTGCAGAGGCCTGTTCTGAATTTTTGGAGGAGTTCAAAAACCTTGCTTTCAAAATGCTTTCTGATGAATTCGATTACCTGTATTCAGATGAAGCAGTGAGAGAAGCCATCGAGGCCAACGACTACGAATTTTTGGAAAACGGGGAGCTTGCATAAAAATACAGCCCGGCACCCGATAACGGACACCCGCGAAACGGTGCCGGGCCAATACCACTACCAACAAAGAACCAACAAACAGCCACACCATGAATGTCAATTCAATCAAAATAGGGGACACTCTTAAACACCCATACTTCAGCTTAAGCGGGATAGTCACCGAAATCGGGGAACCTGAAAGCACAGGACAAGGAACAGACTTTAAACCCGTGAAACTGAAACCACTGAAAGGTTCAGGCCCGGACTATAATGAGTGCATCACCTCATTTACCCTTACGTTTCACGAAGACGAAAACGGGGATTATACACATCAAGGACTCTTGAAAGTCAACTGATAACCACCAACAACGCTACACCATGAAAGCAACAGTCAAGACCATTAAAGGAACACCGGGAACGGCAGTCTTCAATGCCAACCTGAGAAGCTACGCAGCCGACAACCTGAAGGGATACAGGCAGCTCAAATTCAACGAGACACTGAAGGGCAAACAGGCCGCACACGTTGTCCATATCAAAGGACGATACTTCAGGGGCGAATGGTCGGGATACGTTTCACAGGTCGTGACCACCTTTTACAAGTAAACAACAACCGGGCAGCCGCCCATAAAAACCACAACCAACAATGAAAAAAGTAAGAGCAATTTTCGACAACGGAGGACAAACATTCGACCGCTACACCGTCATCTTTTCGGATGGGGAAATGATAGGGGCAAGTGAACATCCGTTCAGCCCGGCCGGGTTCGGTCAACATACGGGCAACCTGATCGACAACTACCAACGGAATGCATGGGGAGGACGGGGAACAGACCGACCGACCAACAAGCGAGAAATCAACCGATGGATAACGGTAGACATTCAGAACTTCAAAAAGAGCAGGAACATAGGCAAGCTCATAAAGTTCGAGCAATTACCGGAGGACGTGCAAAAATTCGTTCAACAGGAATTAACGGAGTGAACACCATGAAAACAACAGCCGCAACCACAGCCCTACTGTTAGCCCTTGCCGTGACATCCGCACAGGCACAGACACAGGAACCGACAACGGCCCCACCGGACAGCACAACAGGCAGTTCCATCCGTTGGGAAGGTCGCAAGTTCGAGCCCATCTACCAAACACCGAGCGGAGGCCTGTTCCTTGCGAGGACCAACAGGCAGGGGATCTATTATCGGAAATTCATCAAAGACGAACCAACAACCAACAAGCCATGAGTGAAATCAGAGTTCAACAAACAAACGAGAAAATCGGATACCCTGAAGGGAAGATATTTTGGGAACCATTGAAAGGCTGGACAAGCCAATTAATGAAAAACCTTTACAAGCAAGGCTACAGGGCCTGCAAATCCGGGTCCGCTCACATCCTGAAAGACAAGCAGGGCACAGAAGTTTGCAAAGGTTATTCATGGGAGGGCTTGTTACTTGAAGCCGCCCTGATAATGAGATGACCAACCAACAACGCCAACAAGCCATGAAGACAATAGACGGCAGCAGACAATGGACGGTGACACCCGCCCCGGAATCCCCGGAGGACCACCGAACGGACACCCAGTTAATGGAACAGCTCAACACGGACTATTTCAGGGAACACGGAAAGACGGTCCGGGCATTGTGCGAATCAATGGGCCTAACATTCATAGGAAGTTGGGGCGCATCTATCCAACGCCCGTCCAACAACAGGAACAGGCCCTTTGGCCGGATACCGTTCACGGGCCAACACCCGGACGGACGGCGAGAGGAGTTTTTTTTGATCGTACGCATAAAGACCAACAAGCCATGACCACCACCAGACAGACATTCCACATCTACAATCGAAGAGGATGCCTACTTGCTATGCACGTATGCGAGACAACCGAACAGGCACAGGCAGCGGCCCAGTCCAAATATCCCAATAGGCAAACATTCGTTAGACCATCGGGCAGCAGATGGGCAACGTAAGTAAATGACATTGCGCGAAAATTTTTTTTCTTTAGCTTAAAAGAATTTCCTTGCATATCTTAAAAGAATAACTACCTTTGGCAGCACATAACACAACCAACCAACAACCACAAACCATGAAAGCCAACACCTACAAAATGAGAGCCGAAGGGGCATGGGACGTTTCCCGCTTCATCGGGGCAACAGCCGGACAGCTCTCAAAATTCAAGATGGAAACCATAGGCCACGGCCCGGACGTGACACTTGAATTTACCACCGTTCACTCGCGAGCCAACATTCAGAAAGCTCTTTCAATGTTAGACGATGCTCATGTGATGAGCCAAACATTGGCCCTCAAACGGGACTACACAGGCGAGCGCATTTAACCAATTCAACCAACAACCACAACGCCATGAACCACTACACAGGCACAGACTATCTGATTGACAACGAGAATGGGACATTCGGAACCGAGAACGACTACGGAGTAATTGAGGACGGACTGACATTTGAACAGGCAAAGGAGCGTTCCTTAAAGTACAAACTTGGATATTCCGACCTCCTTGTTGACTGCCAGACATTTGACGACTACAAAACAATCGGTTCAGAGATTCAGCGAATGCGAAGGCTTTACAACACAATAAAAGAGCGGTCAAAGTATCTCAAGAGAGCATTAACACCTGAACAGGCCGCCATCGCAGAGGCTTACAACTTTTAATGAACCAACAACCACAAACCATGAAAAAGGAAAACTTCGAGAAACTCATTCAGGCAGTAACAGGCCGTCCTCTTGAGATTATCACAGAGGACAACGAGATCCAACTGCAAACAGAGTATTGCATAGCTCACAGGAACATAGAGGGCACTGACAACTATGTTCGATTTTATTGGAAAACACCAAAGAAACAAGACAACATCATGCGATCATTCATTACCGCCTTTGCGTCAAAGTACACGCAGCCGAACCCGGCCAAATACGGACCGAACGACTGGAATCCCGACCGCAAGACATGGGACCAGATGACCGGCAGGGAGCGAACTATGGCCTATTACCACCACAGGAGCTATATGTACACCAAGGAGCAACTACTCAAACAGGTAGAAGCCAACTTCGGTACACCTCAAATGGGAACCGCCATGATGCGCTACGGTTTCTACCTTACAGACTACGGGTTTGGAACCTTCGTCTTGTTCGGAGGGCAGCACGTTGAGAAGGCTGTTATGAGGATGCGCGAGTATCTGAAATTGGAAAACATCCCTTACCGGAACGAGCTTTCGGACGCAAGATGGGTGCTCCGTTTTGTCCTCAACATGGGGCGACCGATACACGAGAAGATCCTGACCAAGTTTAACGCAACAATCAATTAACCCGGCCAACAGGCCACAAACCAAACGGTCATGAAGACTACAGCCAACATTCACCCCCACAACGAGGCCGCTATCAAGAGCCTTGTTCAAGACGACATCCCACATAGCAGCATTCACGGGCAACGCCTTGCAGCCCTTCATAGGTTGATACAGATAAAAGGCCAGCCGATAACATCGGAGGACTATCTGAACGGGCACAGAGCCATGAAACTACCATCGGGCGACATGATAGCCATCATTCACAACCCAGCAAGGCCCGGAAACTTTTTCCCGTGCCAAATCAAGTCAGTCATACTTTCTGAACTGACAACGCCATGAGCCAACACCTAAGACCCACATCGACCCGCATACGGACACCCTCCGGAGCTATCCGATACAGGCCAACAATAGTGGACATCACGAACAGGCCACACCGCAAGACTTACGTGGGAACGCCACAGATAAGGGCAGGGACAGCGAAAGCCATCGCGGATGCCTATGTATCGGCCAACAAGTAGAAAGCCCGTTAGAGGGCCGGAAATCAAGTCAACCAACAATCAAGCACTTAAAAGCAACCACGACATGAATCAGCAACAATTAGCCACCGAGATTAAGGCCGCGACAGGGGCCACCTACTCAATTCAGGGATGGAATATCTACCTGAAATCATCAGAGGACATTGCCGAAAAGGTGGTTTCCATACTCAATGACCTTAACGAGAAGCACGACATGGGATATAAGCGATTCGGGAAGGTGAAAAAAGATTCGGGTAGGGTATTGATAACGTCCGTTCCATTCGGTATTGCCCTGACCATCAATTAACCAACACAAGCCAATTCAACCAACAGTCAACACTTAAAAGCAACCACGACATGAGAGTAATTAAAAGAGCGAATTTGCCGACATCACTCAATTTGAACGGGAAGACCTACAAACGGGGAACCAAAACAACCAACAGCGTAATTGTGGAAGTTTTGCGCGGCAAGATGAAAAAAGTTGAAGACTTGCGCGGTAAGCCATATCAACCGAGAGTTCACTACTTCAACCCATCAAGCCATGAATGAAGCAGTGATAGACCTCTTTATATCTATTCTTATCCGCAAACACAAGCCATTAAGACACAGGATAGGAATACATGAAAATTCATATTGTCTCGTCAGGTCACATCCTAAAGGCGATGATGTTCTCATGGCGAAAACCATTACCGACCCCATTCAATTCAAAGAAGAGGTGGAGAACATCGCAAAGATTTTCAACGCAACCATCATTGAAGAAACAACCACTAAACACCAACACCATGAACAACAACAGCAGAACACTTGACTACGCATGCAACAACGGACTGTTTGCCGTAGAGACAACATCCGAAGCCAACGGATACCCGGCCAACTTGCGCCAAGCCCTCACATTCGACACCATTACAGACCTTTTAGTTTGCTCCGATGAACTGACCAAATCAGGGCATTCCGTCACGGAGCTTTTGCTCCACAAGCGGGACGGCTGGCAGCTTTGGCACAGGAGAGCCACAAGTATCGACCATAGAATGTTCCGAAAGGCAACAGACAGCGAATCTGTTTTGGAGGTCAACATATCCGATGATGACAACGAGGTGGCTTTCGACCTGATTGCACAGGGCCGGACATTCACCGACCTCGAGGAGATGAGAAGGGCAATCGATAACGTGGAAACCTTCAAAGACGAACTGGAGAACATCCTCTCAGAAGTTGAGGACAAGGGACTGACAGAGGCCACCGTGTTCTATGACCCAAACAACTACGCTATCAGGTATTGGGCCGACAACGAGACCATAGGATACAGCCATGACACCCACACCTACCAAGTGGCCCTGATGGTGGACTGGAAAGAAGAGGACGAGGAGGACAACGATTGACAGACATGGTTGACACGCTACGCGGTTGACCGGGGCGGGACAACGGTTGAGACACCCGCCCGAAACCACACCTTAACCAAACAACCCAAAAACAACCAACAATGAGAGCAGAAATCAATTTCACCCGAAAGGGCAACTACATCGGGCGCAGCGGACACGCCACCATGCACGGCCTTGATATACTGACAACGACCAACCAACGGAACGTTGTGCTGTCCCCTATAAACAGCCGAGGCCCAGCACAGTCAACATTCTACGAGATCCCCAAAGAAGACATACCCAACATCGTAGAGGCATTGACCAACGCAATG
>Ga0208645_1002421_pt1 | contig 14868 bp, 5 predicted proteins | sample VirMetDEL_Sep_01_FD_184519 | JGI IMG/M metagenome (GOLD analysis project Ga0208645, IMG submission 184519) | Aqueous microbial communities from the Delaware River and Bay under freshwater to marine salinity gradient to study organic matter... | ecosystem: Environmental > Aquatic > Marine >... | reverse complement strand
ACCTTTTAACTTCTCAGCGAAGTTACTAATATTTGCTAAAGGAACCAAGACAGATTTTGCACCATCATTTAATTTAACTTGAGCTACTGCAACATTGTCTGTAGTCAAATAAACACCCTTAACACTAGCAGGAAGAGATGTGTTTCCACTGCTTGCGAGACTGTTAAACTCCTTCTCAAATGCCTCATACAAAGGACCCTCTTTATCTAGTAAGTCTTGTAGCCCTATAGAAACCTCTCCTGCTGTAGATTCTGTAGAGGCATCATACATACCTACATCACCCTTAAGTTTAATATTACCCACTGTAAACTGATATTTAGATGGAATAAAGTATTTATCTCTCAACTTCTTTATAGCCTCTTCTTGTTTTTTCTCGTCTTTATCTTCTTGTGCGTAACTTATAATTTGATTTGGATTATTCTTTTTAGCTTTCTCCTCTGCTTTTCTAGCAATGTACTGAACATACTCTTTAGCTAGTTCAGGTTCGTAAGTACCAGAATTAGGGTCTAATTTTTTAAGGAATGTCTCTGAAGCGTTGGAGTTTTTCTTTTCCTCTTGAGCAAAGGCTTCATAAGCTTTAAGCTTTTCACCATTAATAATATACCCACCTTCTTGCCCTAAATAAACTTTCTTAGCATCATCGTTATCCCAACTACCATTTGAATCTGGAGTGTACATAGAGATAACTTCATTAGTTACACCACTTAAATCGCCTAAGGTTTTATACGAACTACCATCAGGATTTTTTATAGTATCCATTTCTTTAGCATCATATTTTGCATCTTCAGGATTCTTAAAGGGTGTTTGCTTTAATGCCACACTTGGATCAAGTGGGTACATCTCTAGGGCTTCATTAACACTTATTGCTTCTGGTCCTGAAGTAAGCTCTTTTATCTTATCAAAATTATATTGATAAACATAGCGACCATCTTCTGCTGTAGCTAAAGTATCTTTATTGCCTCCCCTAGCTAAAGCGTCATAAGAGCTTATATCGCTTGATAAAGACCTATATAGAGAAGAATTTTTGACTATATTACCTTCTCTGTTGCTTATCTCAGACATCAACTCAGGGTTGTTTTCTACATCCTGACTATTAGCTCTAACAAAGTTTTGATATTCAGATGCTTCATTTACAGTCTTATCAACAAAAAATGGGTCCATCTCATCAGTGCTATAATCTTTAGGCTTATACTCGTTTTTCTTCCTAGCCTCTTTCCTTCTATCTGCAGCAGCCTGCTTTTGAAGTTCTAACTGTTCTTTTTGAAGTTCGAGTTGCTGTCTAGCTGCCTCTTCTTTTAGTAAGTCACGATTGTTCTTAAAAACAGTACCTGTAAAAAATAAACCTTCTCCAGCCATGTCTTAATATTTAGATTTCATGTAAGCACCCATACGAGCTTTAACCTTCTCTAAGTAGCCACCTTTATTTGCCACAGGAGCTTCTTCCTCTTCTTCTTTGGACTCTTCTCCTTCAAGTAGCCACCTTTATTTGCCACAGGAGCTTCTTCCTCTTCTTCTTTAGGCTCTTCTCCTTCAGCTTCTATAACGTTGCTGTCATACTTAGCTACTAGCTTCTCCATAAGTTCAAATGCAGAATCTTTATCCTTACTTTGTAGAGCCATTCTAATATCTTCTACATCATCAGGAGGTAGTATAAGCTCTCCACCTGTAGCCTCACCAATCTTCTCACCATCTTGAACCATATCAATAGGATTGCTATCGTGGTCAAACTCACCAGGAGTTACTCCACCTTCCTCAGCATCTATCTTTGCACCATCTTCAGCCATAGCACCAATACCACTAGCAACATCTTCAATACCACCAAAGATGTTTTGCTCTCCTGCAGCTTTTTGACCTACAATACCTGCAAGCTCTTGCCCTGCAATATCAGCTTTTCTTTTGTCTACTGCTGTTTGCTCAGAAGCTAAATTCTCCATAGCTCTAGTCTTAGCCTTTTGTTGCATACCCATAAGGTCTGTACGCTGCTTTGCAGCTTGACTCTCTAAAGCCTGGACACCTGCTAAAACGTTTCTAGGGTCTTTGGACAATGCACCCATAGCAGAAGCTCTGTCAGCAGCTTGCTGTCCTTGCATCTGTTCTATTAAGTTTTGATCTATAGGTTGGTCAGCTAACTTTTTAGTTGCTGAACTAACTTTAGTTTCTAATCTACTTTTGTCAAAAGCTGCTTCAGCCTTCTTAGCCTTGCTAGACTGTATGCCACCATATATAGCTTTACCTAAACCAATTGCTGCAGTAGCAGCTCCAATAAAAGCCTTAGGTGCTTTCTTATTTTTCTTGTATGATATTTTAGGTTTAACTCTTCGTGCCATCTTATTGAATTTTTACAAATATACTAATTATTTTATTACTATCTATTACTAAGCTCACTCTTGTCTACGTCTGCATTTGCAGCATATAGATTGAACTTACTTTTTGATTGCTGAGAATTTGTAGCAAGTACAGTTCTCATGTAGCTACCCTTCATTCTCTCACCTTCTATTCTACCATCCTTAACTAGGAATACATAACCATCAGCAGGTATTGTTTGAGGTGGAGTTCCCTGAAGATTAGGTGCTAATACAAAGTTTACCTCAGAAGGATATGAATCGCTAGAGAAAGAGTATGGATAACCCAAGAATGTTGTAGTTCCATTTGCTTCCTTAACATACATCTTATATTCAGTAGATAAAAGATTTGTATCATTGTTAGACAGATATTTATCATATATAAATAAATCACCTATGCTACTACCAGATAAGTCGCTAATCCCATCTTCATTTATATTCTTTATTATATAAGAAGCTCCAACAATTGAATCTGAAGGCTTAGATGTTTTATTAAGACTAACATTAATATCGAAGCTATTTGCAGAATTATTGTAAATAGTCCCAAATACATCTCCTAAAGCGTTTGCTATAACACCTCTAGATGAACCTAGTCCAATTATCTCAGAGCCATCTCCATGATATACATTATCATTTAATGAGTCAACTCCAGATATACAGAAAGGAATGTCAGCATAGTGTATACCTTCTTTCGTCTTGTAATCAATGACTAACATATAAGTGTCTGAAACAGGGAAAGGTACATCTTCTCTAGTTAATATTCTATTGTTTGAAACAACCTTATCAACTATTAGATTAGCTGTATTACTCCCTTCTTTTCCTACGATCCTAATTAAATCTCCAGGAGCAACATCAGAGTAAAACTCAGTACCAATTCCTGTTATTACATTAGTTGGGTTTTCAGGCGTAGAAGTACAGCTAACTGTACCACCCACCTTCTTAAAGCCTATAGACGTTGTTATAACATCTTCATAGCCACCATAATGCTGACCCATATTAGAGAACATTCCTGTGATAAACTTAGTATCACTTTCCAACCCTATAGCATTGTATGTTTTGACACTAGAAGGATCTGCATTAAATACAAAATCTATATAAGAAAGATGATTGTTACCATAAAACTTATTAAAGCTTTCAAAGTTTCTAGCATACAAGTCTGAAGAGTTTTGTCTGTAAAGTCTTCCCTGTTTGAACGTAACAAACTGCTTGTTTATTTTAGCATAATACTCAGGTATGAATGAGTAGAAAGAGCTCCACCTATTTACACCCTCACTAAAAGCTATAGTTACTGCATTAAATAAAATGATATTATCTCCATCAACTAGCTGATTTGTTTTTGTAACTAAGTCATCCCAATTAGATATACTCTCACTCCAAGCGTTAGCCTTTGCAGGCACAGTAGAGTCTGAACTTCTAGCTGATATTTCAGGGAAAGTAACTACATACTCATCATACTTAGGGTCATAACCACCAATTATAAGGTAGTTACTCTTATCACCTTCATTGTAAATAGATGTCTCACTAACACCCTTTGGATCGTATTTAATATACATCTCACCAAGGTCTCTAAAGTAATCCTTCATACCATACTCAGATATTGCAGTAAGACCATCAGTAGACAACCTAAGTACAGCACCTCTGTTAATATCTACAAAGTAGAACTTATGACTATGCTTAACAATAGACTCAGGATGTAGACCACAACCAAAGTTACCTGCGTAAAGGTTGACATAGTCTCCTATAACGTCATTACTTAATGATACTAGACCTGAACCTGAAGCTGTGTTAAGAATATCCTTACCAACTAATACTCTACCTACTTTACTCTCGTGGAATATGATAAGGTCATTATCTTTATTCCCAAGATATTGTATAGAACCAAAGTCCTTATTGTAATCAAAGTAAGGTATGTTGGCTAAGTTAAAGTTAGACAACCCATTTATAGCTCCTGTGCTAACATAAGCCTCAGAGTAGTAAACACTAGCATCAAGTCTTCTCTCAGCAGCATTATTATTCACAACATTAATCCTACCTTTATCATAGTGATTAGTTCTATGAAAGTCATTTAAGAAATAGTCTTCACATACAAAGCCTTCTAAGGAAGCACCATTTGCTTGAGTAAACATATTTCTATTCTTAATATATACATCACCCTCTCTAAGAGTAACCTTTGCAGGAGTTAAGGAAACAAAAGTATCTACATCCTTATCGTAAAAGTATTCAGGAACCTGATTTACATCTCCTGAGTGGTACTTTTGATAACTACTTCCACCTATTTCTTTCTTGTCGCTTATCTCATAGTACACTAAGTTTTCAGGTTCTTGAGTTCTCTTTGGCCTGTATATCTCAGCAATGAGTTTGTTATAGCCACTAGTTGATAAACTAAACCCAGAGTGGTCTATTGACACGTCAGACGCACCTTCTAATCCCACAGTTTCAGAACCTGGATTACCTATTCTAATATAGAATCCTTCTTGACCTGAAGCAATGTCTATAGGATTACCATTAGCAGAAGCATCAGCAACCTCGTCATACAGGTCAAATCCTGTAATCTCAAAGTCTAAATACTCATTAAACTTTCTTCTAATACCATTACTCTCACAACTGATAAATCTAATTCTATCACCTTTTGCAATATCAAAATCAATTAAAGCATTTGTTGACTCTGTGTAACTAGACTTATGCTCTTTTAATGATTGTAGACTCAAGTACATTTGAGTATCGTTACCCTCACCTGCTATAGCTATAGGCACAGTTACCTGCATAAACTCATCTACAGAAGTATTACCTGCATAGAAGAATTGATAATGTGTAGCCCAATTAGGAGGCTTATTGTATATGCAAAACTCTACCCCTGACGCTTGACCTATCGCTCCACCATTCTCTGTGGCAAAAGAATTGTATGGTCTACTACCATTTAATGAAGTTTGTATAGATGCAGCGTTATAAGCTTCTTGAAGCTCTACTGAAGAACCAAAATCAGGAGCAACATTAACAAAAGAACATCTGTTAGTCTCATCAAAATAAGCTATACCAAAGTCATGGAATGCACCTGACTTATACGTGCTAATGCCTGGAGCACCACTTATTAGTTGAAACAATGCGTTTGCCTGAGTGAATGTCCAACCATTATTATCCCCTAGGTCCCAATTCGATCCAGAAAGAACACCACCAAAATTACTATCTTGATTATTTGCCTGGAAGGTAAATGCCACGTACATTTTTGTGTTACCATTAGTGATACCAGATACGTTATCAGCATTTTCAAACTCAATATTACCATTGCTCTTACTAACATTATTCCAGTCAGTAGTTCCTACAGCAGTTCCTCCCTCCCATGCGTCTTGATTAAACTTGTTTTTTATCCTAGCTCTAACTTCATTTATAGTAGTTAAGCCTGTAACATCAACGTTCATTTGAAGCCTGCAAACCCTTCTCTGAGTGTCACCATCGTTTTGAGTCCTAGCACATCTCATTCCTAAATCAATATTAATAGTCTGAGAGTTTGCGTCGTTAAGGTCTATTGTAGCTAAATTTATGTAGAATCTAATCCTTAAGTGTGCACCACCAGCAGGAAACCACCCAATATTATCTTCAGGGAACGGCTCTGTTAATAGTTGACCTATAGGACTATTAGCTGCTGCTGCATTTTCTGCACTACTATCACTACCATGCGAGTAACTATGAAAATATTCATAGCTAGTAGTGTCCTTACCTCCATAAACCCCAAAGTTTGTTTTAATTGATTCTACTGAGGGGAATCCATCTGTAGTAAACTCACTAGATAAAACTAATGGAGTATTATCATAGCCCTCCAATATGTTACCATAAGCTAACCTATTGTTGGACAATACAGTTTGAGCTTTAGCAAGCTTAGGTACAGAATCAAATAGTTTATCTGAATCAGATTTATCCACAAAAGGGTAGACACCATTATTCCTAAACTTAACGTAAGATTTTTCTTCATCGTATAAATCAGAAGCATCTAGACCTGCAGCAGTAAGTATTTCATTTTTCCTTTTCTTAAGGTACTTTACGAATACGTTTTGAACTGTATCAACCAACACAAATTCTCCATCATTACCTTTTCTAGCAACAATCTCTATCTTCTTAACATCAGATATGCTATCGTCATAATCAACAAGTATAGTGTTTGCTACATCTAAATACTCAGTAAAGTTGATGGGTGTGTTTCTAGAAAACTCAGAATCAATATTTATGTTTGATATAGGACTGTATGATGTGTTTTCATTGTCGTGATGTATATATCTATACTTAAACTGAAACAAGTTGTCTAAGATGTTGTTTTTAGCGTAACTAGGGTCTAGCTCTAACGTTGTGTTAGGCCTGTATGTTGGCTGAATTTTAACAGCATCTAAGTATTGTCTCTTGTCATCATAACTACCAAAAGATATTATTGGTGAGTAAGCATCATCAGGATTAGCCTGCATAATAATACCAGAGGCTTGACCACCTGGTTGGAATGGGTTGTCAGTTATCAAAGCACCTATATTCACTCCATCAATCCATTGAAGTGGATTAGCTGAAGAGTTTGCAAAGTTAGGTGGTATGTTTACTGTTATAGTAGTACCACTTATACTCTCTACTCTGTAGAATCTAGGAAAGTTAGCGTTATCCATAATACCTATCCACTCTCCTGGTATCAATTGATTTTCGGTTAAAGCAACACTACTAACTATATCAGGGTCACCACTTGTAACGTTAAATGTTAACCCTTCAGGCATCTTCCTACATATACCCACAACTTCAGAGTAACCATTAAAGCTTATAGTATTCTGATCTCCAACCTGAGCAAAAACGCTATCACCTACACTAAAACTAGATAAAGAATCAAACGAAAGATAGGCTGAACCACCATTATAAACAAAGTAAGCATCCTTAGTCTTTACAGCATTATTTATGTTTAATTCATTCTTTTTAGCCAGTTCTACATTTATTTTTCTAGGTCTATTTAAGTCATCAGTCCAATAAAGTATATCATCTATCTTACTTATTCCTGTTATAGGTTTGTCCTGTCTAAAGTTTAATATAGACTCATTATCAGTACCATAGTTGTTAAGTCTACCATCTTGATATACAGTAGATATAACATCATTAACTAAGCTATACTCAAGTATACAATCAAATCTTCCTGTAGTGTCTACCACAAAATAATATACATTGCTTTTTGGCTTGTCTTCGTAACTACCTATACATAAAAAATTGTCTGAAGAATTATCTGTAACAGTAGTTTCATTAAGTATTGTATTTCTTACAAATCTTTTTGCAGGACTTTCGCTTGGTAGTATTACTGGAGGTAAGTCTTGAGACTTGTTAAGTATAATATCAGAAGACTCTGAAGGATACACTAACCCACCATTAGGTTGTAAAGACTCTAAGCTATAGTCTTCGCTCATCGCAGAAGAAACAAACTTCTCCACAGAAGACTCAAGGCTTCTATTTTGTGATTGAGAAGAAGATACGCTAACTTGCTCAAAATGTAATTTAAGGTCTAAAGTTTGTGAGTTATCAGGGTTGGTGACATTCCAAGAGTAAATCTGTTTATCATCTTGAGCAATGCTTATAGTGTTTTCAGAAGATAACTCAATCTGTAAGCTTGAATTATTATCTTTTAAGTAAAACTCAAAACCTTGATGATCACTTAAAACCTCAATAGAAAACTGCAAACCATTATTTACATCTCTAGAGTTTAGCCAGTCTGTCTGTTCAGCTAAAGGGGTGTCTCCTTGGTCTTTTATATACCTATCTCCATCACCTTCCTGCCATACACCATCTGAAGAGTTTACTATTGCATTCTCATAATGAATGTTATGGGATGTAAACTTAAAAGGAATTAAACCTACCTCATCATTTCCTATGTCAAATATGATAGAGCTTGGAGACTCGAAGTAGCTACCATCACTATGTTTTATTAAGTCTTGATTATATGTAACCCTACCAGCCTTTTGATTGATACTTTGAATTAAAGACAACAAAGGGTTACCATCAATAAAATCAGTAGAACCAACACTGTGTTCCCTTCTAAAGTCAAGAAGATTAAAATTATTGCTAATTTGCCCAAGACTGATATCACCTAAATCAATAGAGTTATTTTTAACAAATAATTCATATGGTGTTTGATTACTTGTATCAGAAAAATTACTAGTTACAGGATGCCCACCTGAAAGAGTAAATGTCCACTTATCATTGTAAGATGAAGACGCTGAAGATTCTGTGCTCTCTATAGAGTCTAATTGAGTGGTTAAATACTGAATAAGACCAATAAGCTCACTATATTGTTCGTTTAAGCTAAAGTTTTGATTATTAAAACTTGCTGTTGCGTTGTCTATATACGTTTGATCTATAGTGCTAGTTAAACTTAACTCAGATATAGCGTCAACAATAGACGAACTCATAGAGTTAAAGTTAGTTAATATATTACTTAATTGAGATGTGTACTCCTGTATTTGTTCTGTAGCACTATCTAATTGGTCTCTTAACTCAGTAATTATATTCCTTAAATTTTGATTACTCTCTATTAACTCTTCATTTCTAGATGACAACTCATTTATAAAAGATAACAAGTCGCTTATAACCTCTAAGGTTACCCCAGAGGAACTAGAAATACTTTTTAATGATAGATTATCTATAGATAGTCTAGAGTCAGCAGATGGCCTTATAATTATCTTATCAACATTATCGTTTAAGTATATTTTTTGTACTGTCCTACCCTTACCATTAATAGTGATGTGGTTTGATGTAAGATAGCTTTTACCATTTGAGCTTAGAGTTATAATATCAAAACTACCTTTTAATAGAGAGACACATTCTATAGACAAAATATACTCACCCTTTCTTATTGTGGTAGATATGTTTTGAATTAAATCTCCAGGCTTACCATATTCGTCTTTATCAATTAAAGCTACACCATTATCAAACTGCCAATTAGATCCTACCCAATTAGAATTATCTTTGAATGTACCATTAGATATGTGTTCAACTAAAGATTGATTTATATCATTTATTGCTTGATTTTGTTGATGCTCTTCAATAGAATCTATAGCCTCATTAAGACTATCTATTGTTTCTTGCATATCATCTATATCAGCTTGTGTGATACCATCATCAACTGTATCTAACTCATTTTGAAGGCTGATAATTTGAGCATCGTAATCATCTTTTATAGATTGAATTTGATTATCATACTCTACCGACAATGCGTCTAAATCTGACTGAGATACCCCATCATCAACTGCTTCTAGCTGTTCTTGCAAGATAGATATAGTGTCCTGATTTTCGGATAAAGTTACCTCGTTATCTCTTATTGTATTATTTAAAGATGTAATTGTTTCACTTTGCTCATTAATCTCACTTTCAAGATTAGTTATAGTAATCAGTAAATCATCATTTTCAGATATCGCTTGATTTAACTGATCTTGCAGACCTTGATTAACTATATTTTCAGCACTAATGTTAGATATTGATGCAGATATAATGTCTAAAGCACTTTGAATATTAAGGTGCGTAGCTGAATACACATCTAAAACACTAGTAGCATCTACCTGACCATTTATAAACGACGTTACAATTTCTTGTAAGCTAGAGTAGTTGTCTTGCAAGCTTGTATTCTCAGCATCTAAAGTGTTATTTGCTGACTGTAAAGCAATAAGTTCTGCTGCTGCTGCAGATTGATTAGCAGCCAACTGAGCATTAAGAGTTTGTATCTCAGTATTGTGCTGAGATGTTAGGCTATTTATTTGAGATGCTAAACTTGCAATCTGTTCGTTAGCACTAAGTAGGTCAGCTAATGTCTGTTGATAAGTAGGGTCTAAAGTATAATCAGCCTCAACTCCTGAGTTTATAGTTTCAAGCCCTAAAGAAACACCAGGAAACCACTCAGATACTTTATCAAAAGCGTTACCATCAACTAGGTCTTGTTTTAATTGAGATTCACTAGCTGCAAAAGCTAAGTTAAACTTAGTAGAACCTGATGACCTCAACCTCACAGATAGTTTGTTTGTTGGAACATCCTCTAAGAACAATCTAGCATTTGTTATAGTCATAGTATCTGACGTTGCAAAATCACTAGAAAAATTTATATAAATATATGCTGCATTATTAGGTGGAGTTAAATACACCTCTTGATTACCATCACCTGAAACTAAGTCATACTCTTGGTCGTGTATCTTTACAGAGAAAGAATTACCAGATGGTAACCCTGAAACATTAAAAGTTAACTTGTAGTTTTTACCTCCTAGTATAGGAGATTTAAGAGCGTAAGAGTCGCCTCCTATGACAAGATCAGAGCCATCAAAAGTAATCGTTCCTTGATTTATGCTCCAACCATTTGAAGCTAGTATCTCATCACTATTGTAGAAATACTCAAGTTGAGTATATGTAACATTATCAGAACCATTTCTTGCAGCACCAGAATCTATAGACTTAAGCTTAGTGTTTGATGTAAAGTTTGTAGTTATAGACCCTAAGGAGGTTTTAACACCACCTGTTCCAACAACAAACACACTACCTATGTTATCCTCTTCTGTTAATTTTGTAATTAAACCAGAGAAGCTGTTTTGGTCCCCATCAAACTCAAACTCTCCACCTGAACCTAAGCTATCAATATTTGACTGAAAGTCTATAACCTCAGTAACAATAAAATCATCTGCAGATGGAGCGTTAGGGTCTGAGCCTATATCATCCCAAGAGTATAAATTAAAGTTACTAGTTGGGCTAACCCCACCACTTGTCGGTTGGTTTCCTTCTATCGTTAAATCTACAACTGTACCATCATTCTGAACAATACCAGGACCAAAAGTTATCTCTTGGTCATCCTCCCCTGAAGTAGGGTTTACTCCAGGACCTACTTGCTCGTAACCTACAGAGCCTGAAATGTATGCAGTGTAATCATCCCCAACAGCGTTTACAGGTATTTGTTGTTCTGAGTTTTCAGACATTTCAGATATAGATGTTGACCCAGGTATATTATCGTAACTACTGTTAAAGAATAATTCAAACACAGCACCAGGAGTGGCACAGGAGAATGTTATATTAAAACTATTCCCATTTAATATGTCTCCTGAACTAAAATCTATAGATGCTGTAACAACTATAGGGGTTCCTGTATTAGTATCGTATAAGTTTAAAATAGATAATGGACCTCCTGGACCATAAGCATTATAAAGTATAGTTGAAGTTACTGTCTGAAAACCTGAACCATTCCAACTTAAATTACCACCTACAGGAGAAGACAATATATCACTAGAGTTATTATAAGACAAACTTAAATTGAAAGGAGAGTCTGTTTCCTTACCTGACACAGTTAAGGTTTGAGAAAATAAAACAGAGCTTTCATCAACCTCAACAATATCCACCCCACTGTCTGATGGGTCTATCCCATCTCCTGAAGTAGCTGTAACCTCATAAAATTCATTACTCTCTGTAACAAAAGGATGGGGAACTAATTTATTACCCTCTATATTTTCAACAGACCCCGATGTGGAGTCTGATGATGATATGTTTCTTATGTTTAAAGCGTCTCTATAATCGCCCTGCTTTACCAGTCGTGGTTCAGAGTCTTTATCCATACCACCTGTAAAAACCTTCTTATCTTGTGCCATTGTTATATTTTAGGAGATTGCTTAAATGCTTTTCTAGAAACCTGCATTGCAGTTTCTTTATTAAAGTTCATCATTCTAGCTCTTGCTAATCTTTTTTCATTATAGTATGCCCTCTTAGCCATTTGTTTTTCATTGGCAGGGACGCCTCTTTTTCTTTGTATGTACTTGTAGTATATGTAAGACCTTAAAGCTTCCTCACAGAATTTGTGAACTCTAGGTTGTGTATTAGAAGCTCCTGATTGTAATAACTGTATAGCCTTAGTTAATATATTATTCGTTACATTTACATCGTAGTCAGAGTCAGTTAAAGTTATTTGAGTGGGCTCGTCATAGTATGTTAAAGTCACTACATTAGACGATGCTACTGTTGAGGCTTTTAATTTAGAATTGTAAGGAGATAATCCAGATTCAGGATGCCCAAAATTAATAAGGTTTGTAAACTTTTTAGCTATATTACTATTTGATTCATTACTTGTTATCAACAATCCTGTATTTGATGATGTGTAAGCACCCTCAGTATCATCAATTGTAATAGTAAAATCTACATGTGTTCCAGAATCACCATAGCTAGGTATTCTAAGAACTGAGCCAGTAGTGATGTCTTCTGCACTATCAAATGTAAGCTTTATAACATGATTTTTAGCGTTAGTGTCAGATGTACCATCAGATATATACTCCATAAATACTGTCTTTCCAAGCAAATCTGAAGAGAAGTTTATAACGTTATCATTTCTGTTTATCCTGTAATACCCTAAAGTATTTTTTCCTCCACCTACACCAAACTTCTTACCTAAATCTACGTGATAGTATGGGTTGTTTTCATCATATATATCATCGTTAACTTGAGCTGTAATAGTAGAATCTAAAGTTAAGTTAGACTTATACCCTAATGGTACAAACTCATTTTCATTGTTTTTATACCCCACTCTAAGCAGCTTTACATAATCAGTAGGAAGAGTAGCTTGTAATAAGCTATCTACAGATTTAGTAGTAGTTTTTACAACTTGTTCTACATCAAATGTAAGCTCTCTAAGGCCTTGTAGTGCTAGTAATCTTAATTGGTATATCTGAGCCTCTTTATCATAAGAGGTGTCATCTATCATTAATTGAAAGTCATTAACTAACTCGTCTATATTTGTGTAATCTGCTGCCATAATTAACTATCTGCTTTTATCTCGCTTGATTGTGCGTACTGCACTAAATCAGCTTCTCTTATTGTAACTCCTAGGTACTCTAATATCTTTACAACTAACTCTCCATGAACTCTAGACGATATAGCAAATTGAGTAGAACCTGCTGAGTTGTAAACTGGCTTTCCTGCTACAGTAACGTAATCCCACTTAGGTTCGTTGTCATAGAGGTAGTAGATTACATTTATTCTTGAAACATACTCTGGAAATACAGAAATCAGTTTTCGAGGAGTATTACTAGACCTACTCACCAAAGCTATAGGGTACTCAATAGATGGCTTCACTAAGCTGCTTCTTAATATTTGATTTACATCTTTTCTAGAAACTATTTCTACAGGTATATTTGTGGTAATACCATGATCCTCGCTAGGCAATAAAAATATGGATTCTATATAATCTGCATCAAAACTTACTGCCGAACCATTCGAAGATACAGATTGATTTGCAACACTAATTCTAGTGTTAAACAAGAAGTGAGCTATATCAAGTTCAGCCAACTCAGGGCTTAAACTCTCTGCATATAATCCTGCTTGCTTTCTTTGAGGCGATTTCTCTAGTATCATAGAGAGCCTCTTATTGTATAATTCTAACTCTGCCTGCTTGGCTAGTAAATTAAAATCTTTTGGAGTTATAAACCCTCTCTGCTCTTTATTAGCAAAGGTTTGTACAAGTCTATATATTTCATCAATTGTCATTATATCATAATTTAATACAGACAAAAGTACAAAATAAATTGGTATAATAAAAAAGGGAGACCGTTAAGTCCCCCTTTAAACATATATTATATTAAGCCATTATCCATTAATCGCTTGCAGTCTACGCTCTATCTCTGCGTATATCTGCTCTCCCTCACCTTCAGAACAGAAGTCTACCATTCTCTCGATAGGCTTAACTCCAATTGCAGGGACACATATTGTATTACCTGAGTTTACCCAAGTTATACCTGCCTTCTTCATAGATATGATACCTGACTCCTCAGCCATAAGTAAAAGTTGCTTCATCTCTGTACGAGGGTCATTCATACCTGATAAGAAAGATTTAGGATTCTTCTCAGCTTGAATCTTCATATCCCAACGAATCTCATCTACACTTTTACTAGTATTAACACCTAATACCTTAGCATACCCTATGAGTTCATTTAAAGGCATTTTAAGAGCAGCTTGAACAGCATCCATAACTGTACCCACTTGCTCTATTTTGTCTTGTGCAGATTTTTGATCATCCTTCACTGTAAATAACACATTCTTAGACTTGACTCTATGAGGATTACTCCCATTAGCATTACAAGTGTCTAAATATTTTTTAAGAGTAGGGTTGGTATGATCTACAAAAAGAAAACCATTATTAAAAGCAATAGGCTCCCTCATTTTAGCTTCTTTTGGTTGCTCATCTGCAAATATAGAAGCCTCTCCAGGAACGTATCTAATTTTTTTATTTTCACCTGTTTCAGGGTCAAATATAATATCTTCAGCCTTCAATAAAGAAACAACAGGATATTGTGGTCTTTTAGTCCTTGGGTTTATAGATTTAGATTTTAGTATATAAACAGTGGCTTTATACCCTTGCTGTTTATTAGTAAATCGAGGAGTGAATTTTTTCTCTACTACGGGAGCTTTAGCTACGACCTTAGCAGCACTTGGAGGCGTTACAGCCTTACGTGTTTTTGTCTTTGACATAATAATTATTTTCTAAAATTAACTTAAAGTTTAAAAAAGG
>Ga0208645_1002420_pt1 | contig 14871 bp, 17 predicted proteins | sample VirMetDEL_Sep_01_FD_184519 | JGI IMG/M metagenome (GOLD analysis project Ga0208645, IMG submission 184519) | Aqueous microbial communities from the Delaware River and Bay under freshwater to marine salinity gradient to study organic matter... | ecosystem: Environmental > Aquatic > Marine >... | reverse complement strand
GATGATTCCAGCCACCCTATCGAGAGTGATAATAAAAACCTTAATTTTAACGAGGAGAGTTGAAAATGGAATTGAACGCATTAGTTCAAAAGCGGAATGAGGCGATTGTATCAGCTCGTCGGATTCTCGAAACCGCTCAAAAAGAAAATCGAGGAATGACAGAGCACGAATCTGGTCTTTACAACAAGATTTATGATGAGGCTCAAGATTTGAATACTCAAATCAAGCAACAAGAGCAACAGCGCAAGCTTGATAAAATGGAAGTTCTTGAAAAAAACAAGATCGAAGAAAAAATCAAGTCTGACAGCACTGATGAAGTAAGAAAGAGAGCTTTTGAAAAGCATCTACGCCAGGGAAATATGGCTTCTTACTCTCCAGAGGAAAGTAGAGCATTGCAAGCTGATCTTGATGCTAACGGTGGCTACTTAGTAGCTCCTGAAATGATGGCAAACGAGATTATCAAATTTGTTGATGATGAGGTTTTCATCCGACAAGTTGCAAATGTTTTAACATTGCCAATGGGCGAAACTTTAGTAGCTCCAAGCCTGGACAATGATCCTGCCGATCCTGACTGGACTTCTGAGATCTCTACAGGCTCTGAAGATTCAACAATGAGCTTTGGAAAGCGTTCTCTGACTCCTCACCCACTTGCTAAGAGACTTAAAGTTTCTGAGAAGTTGATGAGAGTTTCCAGTTTTGACGTTATGAGTTTTGTTTCTCAGCGTCTTGCCTACAAACTTGCTATTGCTCAAGAAAAAGGCTTTCTGACTGGTGACGGTGCTAATGAACCTCTTGGTGTTTTTACTGCTTCTTCGCAAGGAATCAGCACTTCAAGAGATTATAGCACTGGAAATACCACCACAGAGATTCGTTTTGACGGTCTCAAGGGCGCGAAGCACAATGTCAAAAGTCAATATTGGAGACAGGGACAGTGGTTGCTTCATCGTGACGCTGTAAGCCAGATTTCCAAGTTGAAGGATGGCAACGGTCAGTATCTATGGCAACCATCAAATCAAGTTGGAGAGCCTGATTTACTTTTAGGTTCACCTGTAATGATGTCTGAGTATGCACCGAATACTTTCACAACTGGTCAGTATGTCGGGCTTTACGGTGATTTTAACTCTGGTTATTGGATCGCTGATGCACTTGGTTTTAGAATTCAGGTTCTTCGTGAGCTTTACGCTGAAACTAATCAGGTGGGTTTGATTATTAGAGCTGAGACTGACGGAATGCCTGTACTTGAAGAGGCTTTCAGCCGATTGACTTTGGCATAATCTGAGGAGATGAGAAAATGAATATTTCAAAGAATGTAGATATTTTAGAGTGCTTGGCTCCTGTATCAGCTGGTTCTAGCATTGATAGTAACTCTGATCGTTTAGATATGCAGGGATTCGAGGGTGTGGTTTTCATCGTGCCTATCACCGACTCTGCTTCCACTGGTGTTGCTACTTTGACAGTAGAGGAAAACTCTGCTGACAGTGACACTGGAATGACTGCTATCAGTGGTGCAAGTGCAACTGCAACGTGCTCAACAAATGATGATTTGAATAATCTTTTGCTTATTGTAGATGTTTACAAGCCACAAGAGCGTTACGTTCAAGGTGTTGTGACTTCTGCGACTGCTAACATTGCTTATGGAAACATGATTGCAATTCGCTACAAAGCAAGAGAGTGTCCTATCACTCCTCATGCGAGTATTCGTGGTGGCACAACTGTTGTTGGTAGTTAAGGGGGCTTGAAATGGCTAGTAATTCAACTGACAATTTCAAGCACCAGGAAGGTGACATCTGGGAAATTGGAGGCGAAGTTAGAATCAATGGCGGTACTATCACCGCTAACGGAGTACAAGCTTCTGCAATCTCTGATCCCACAGGTGGAGCGACTATCGACGCTGAAGCCCGAAGTGCTATCAATGACATCATTGATGCCTTGCAGGGTGCAGGCATTTTAGGTTCTTAAATCTATCGGGGAGGGGGTAAAACCTCTCCCCATTATTAAGGGTAAATCATGAAAGTAAAAGCATTGAGGCAAGTTTGTGGGTCTTTTGGATCTTTCAAGCCAGGTGCAGTTTTTGAATTAAGTTCTGAAAAGGCAATGCCAATGATAGAAGCTGGAGCGGCAGAGGCTGTAAAAGAAGAGAAAAAAATTGTTTTTGAAACTGCTGTTGTTGAGCCAGAGATTGAAACAGCGGAAGCAAAGCCAAAGAGAAAAGCAAAAGGCAAGCACGTATCAGGTAAGAAATGATCTTTTTTGACTCGTTAAATATTTACACTGAGCCAAGCACTGAGCCGATTACAATTGCAGAGGCAAAGCGACATTTGAGACTTGATGACTCGGACGGAGAGCCAGCACCAACTGCTCCTACTGTTGCGCTTGCTGGTGGCGGTGCAGGTAATCTTGATAACGCTGTTTATAGCTACAAAGTTACTTTTGTTACTTCTGACGGTGAAACAGAAGGCGGTACTGCTTCAGACAATGTTACAGTGTCTGATAATTCTTCAGACGGCCAAGTGTCCATAACAGATATTCCTGTTGGCGGCTCTGCGGTAACTTCTCGCAAGATTTACAGAACTGAGGGTGGCGGTAGCACTTACAAGCTACTTGCTACAATCTTAGATAACACGACAACTAGTTACACTGATAACATCGCCGATGGATCGCTTGGTGCATCAGCTCCTACGTCAAACACAACAGTCGATCCAGAAATCAACCTGTTAATAAAAGCGGCAAGAAAGCACGTTGAGCAATACCTTGGCAGGGCTTTAATAACTCAAAGTTGGAAGATGAAACTTCCATATTTTAGAGACTGGGCGATTGAATTGCCTTATTCTCCAGTGCAAAGCATCACAAGCATAAAATACTATGACACTGAGAATGTACAACAGACTTTGAATAGTTCACTTTATCAACTCGATTCTGATAGTGAACCTGCTAGAATTCAACCTGCACAGGGTGAATCATGGCCTTCAGCAATAGCATATTCCGATACTTTTAGCCCTGTAGAAATCATTTATGTTGCAGGATATGGAAGTGCATCAGATGTGCCAGAAGGTATCAAGTATGCAACTATGATAATGCTTGCTCATCTCTATGAAAACAGAGAAAGAACGTCACCAATGGCTCAAAATCATGTTCCTTTTACTTTTGAATCTTTGCTTTCACCTTTTAGAAACTGGGACAGGCACGAATGATATCAGGAAGATTGAGACATAGGGCAAGAATTGAGAAACTCACAGGTACAGTAAACTCTTTCGGAGAGGAAGAAAATTCCTGGGAATTGCACAAGTCTGTCTATTGCTCAATTGAACCTGTCACGGGTCGTGAGAACTTCACAGCTGATCAAAGAAATTTGCAGATTTCCCACAAGATAACTTTAAGGTATCAAGAAGGTATCACAGGAAAAATGAGAGTCTGTTTTAAAAACAGATATTACAACATTGAGAGCATTTTGAATCACAGGCAGATCAACAAATATCTGATTTTACTTTGCACAGAGGACAATATCTGATGAGTGCAAAGTTTGATTTCAAAGGTGGCAAGGAACTTTCAAAAATGCTTGAGAGCATTGGTGGCAAGAATGCTATCAATGTAATGCGTGGATCAATTTCAAAGAGTGCTCAGATTGTCAAAAAAGACGCTATGAGTAGAGTCCCAACAGACACAGGACAACTCAGAAAAAGCATTTTTGTTAAGAGAAGCAAGCCAAGAGGAGACTTTGTTTCTGTCTCTGTTGCTACTTCAGATCCAATTTCTCATCTGATTGAGTTTGGCGTTAAAAGGCACCTAATCAATCAAACAAAAGGCGCGCAGAAGCCAAGAAAAAAGTTAGATATTGGCGGTGATGTTCGATTTAACACTTTTGAGCACCCAGGGCATCCTGGAATGCCTTTTTTGCGTCCTGCAATCGAATCTAACCAGATAAAAGTTATTGAAAAAGTAAAAGATGAAACGAAGAAAGGGCTTTTTCGTTTTATTGATAAGATGAAAGTTAGGAAGTAATGGCTATCGAGGAAGTTTTAACAGCTCGATTAAAGGCGTATTCTGGCTTGACTGCTTTGGTCAGTACAAGAATCTATCCTTTGCCATTGCCACAGAACACCACTTTTCCTGCGGTAGTGTATGAGACTGTTTCAGGATTTGAATATCCGGCTTTTTCTTCAAACTCAGGTACTGCTGAGAGGCTTTTTCAAATTACAGTTTGGGGTGAAACCACAAGCTCAGTGAAAGCAGTCGAAGCGCAGTTAAAAGGTGCTCTTGAGAGATGGAGAGATTCAGGAAACGGTGTTCAAGATGTCTTTCTTGTGAATCAAAATGATTTGTACAGTGATCAGCTTCAATTGAGGGCTTCTGCTCTTGATTTTAGGTTTTTAATTAGTGTTTAGGGGATAAAATGGCAACTCAAATAGTAGGCGGATCGGGAATAGGGTTCTGGTTTGGTCCGTATTCAGTTTGCGGTGATTTTAACGCTGTATCTTTGGATCACAGTGCAGACATTTTAGATGATACGACTCTATGTGATGACTCACGGACAAGAATTGCAGGACTTAAAAACACGACTCTTGCAGGTGAGGGATATTTTGATCCTGCAAACGGTGGAATTGATGACATAATGTACAATAATATTCACGGCTCCAGATGGCCTGTTACAATTGCACCAGTGGCGACGACTGTAGGCAGTTTGGCTTACTTTTTTGACTGTTTGACTGGTATGTACTCTCCGAGTGGTTCAATCGGTGAACTTTTCGGTTTTTCAGTGACTGGAGAATCAACAAGTCCCCTCGTTAGGGGTCAAGTTGAGTATAATAATACTGCTTCAGTGAGTGTGGATAGCACAGGCTTTCAGCTTGGTGCGTTATCAGCAGGACAAACTTTGTACGCGGCTATTCATGTTCTTTCTGTAAGTGGTACAAGTCCGACTCTTGATGTTATCGTGCAAAGTGATGATAACTCAGGATTTTCCAGCACCACAGATCAAATCACGTTCACACAGGCAACTGGCGTGACTTCTCAGATTTTGAGTGTTGATGGTGCTGTGACTGATGATTATTGGCGTTTTCGTTTAAATATCGGGGGTACGACTCCCTCTTTTAATGTTGTTTGTGTTTTTGGAATTGTTTAAATAAGGGGAAAAAATGGCAACTTTAGCTTTGACAGATTGTTACGTAGAACTAGCGACAATTGATTACAGCTCACACTTTACAAGTGCGACTATTGATTACAGTACAGAACTTCTTGAGGATACTGCCTTTGGTGACACTTCAAGATCCAGAGTAGCTGGATTGAAAGAATGGACTTTAACGCTTGAGCTTAATTTGGATTATGCTTCAAGTTCAATTGACTCGGTTTTGTTCCCATTAGTTGGAACTAGTGTGGCAATTGAGATCCGTCCAACAAGTTCAGCAGTAAGCAGTTCAAATCCTTCGTACACTGGTAATGCTTTCCTTGAAAGTTATCAGCCGATAAATGGATCAGTTGGTGAATTGGCAACAGCTTCTATCACTTTTACTGGAACAGGTAATCTGAGTCGAGCGGAGTCATAAGCATGATATTAAGCAAGGAATATCTAAAGAATCTGAAGATCAGAAAGACAGTCGAAAAAGAAATCAAAGGTCTTGAAGGGAAAGCCAAGTTTCGAGAACTGGGAGGAGTCGAGAGATACAGATATATCTCCAGGCTTCAAAGTGTAGCAAACTCTGAAAGTGGTATTGATCTTGAGAACCTTCCTGAGTTCGCAGAGATCCAGGTTGACATGATAGCAGAATGCTTAATTGATCAATCGGGAAACCTGCTTGTTGAGACTGAAGATGAAAAAGGTTTTATCAGGTCTTTACCTCACAGCGTACTTGATGAGATGTTTGAAGTTTGTCAAGATCTGAACGGATTTACTGACGAAGGCGAAGCAGAAAAAAACTAAAAAGCCAGCCTGAGAGATTGTTTTATTTCAGGCTGGCGCATGAATTGAATATGACTGTCTCACAGTTGCTTGAGAACTGCACTAGTTCAGAGTTGACGGAGTGGGGTGGTTATTTCAAATTGTTAGAACGTGAGCGCATTGAGGAAGAGCTTAAAAGCAAAGCCCAAGAAAAAATGGAGAGCATGAAGCATGGCAAAAAAAATAGCACGTTTAGAAGTTGAACTTGCGGCTAATGTTGCTAAGTTCACAAAAGATATGAAGCAGGTTAATAACACTGTTTCAAAAATATCGAAAAACATAACGAATGCTCTTAACGGTGCAAAAGGTGCGGCTAGTTTGTTTTTAGGTGCTTTTGCTGGTTTTAAGTTAGCTGGTGCAATCAATCAGTCTTTACAATTTGCAGATGAACTTGCAAAAGTAGCAGACAGGATAAATATAACGACAGAAGCTCTCGCAGGTCTTCAACTTGGAGCTGAACTTTCCGGGATTGATGTCAATCAATTGAATGATTTACTTGTAAAGATGGAGGCTCGCATAGGTCGGGCTACCAATGGCATGGGTCCGGCGGCTAAACAGTTGCAAAATTTAGGACTCAGTGCAAGACAGCTTGCAGATGTCCAGGCAGATGAGGCTTTCATCAGAATTGGTAATGCTATCAGTAAGCTTGGAACTCAAGCAGAAAAAGCGGCGGCGGCTCAGGACTTGTTTGGTATTACAGGAAGAAAAATTATCACTTTCCTTGATCAAGGTGAGGATGGTATTCGTTCTTTTATCAAAGAAGCGGATCAACTGGGCATAGCATTTAATAGAGTTGAGCTGGCACAAATTGAGAACGCAAACGACAGTCTAAGCAGATTACGTAAGGTTATTTCTGGCATTGTGATGCGAATAACAATTGAACTAGCCCCAGTGCTTGATGCTTTTACTACTCAAGTTAAAAACTCTGTTATAAGTTTTAAGAACTTCAAAACTTTTGCAATAGACGCATTTGAGGCGGCAACTCATGGTGCTACATTGTTTAGAAATTCTTTTGTTGGAATTCAAGCTTCATTTAAAGGTCTTGAGATTGTCGCGAAGGCTGTAATTGCTGGCATTGTGGTGGCTTGGGGATCTATGGTTTCATCACTTGACACCTTGACCGAGTCTCTAGGTAAAAAATTTAATACAATCGTGCAACCCATTGTCAATTTTTTAAACGCAGCGGCTGGTTCATCAATTGGCAAAAGACTGCTAGGTCTTGATTCTTTGGATAAAGGATTGAGAAATATGGCTGATGCGGTCAATAGCATGAAAGTTGACTTGCTTCCAGATCCTGAGAAACAAAAATCGATTGCAAACATCAATGAGTTTGGTGCAGCTTTATTAAAAGATGTTGACCAAGCCAAGGGTGAATTTGACAAGATGATAAATATTGATTGGAACGGATCAAAAGCTCAAAAGTTCTTCATGAACATTAAAAAACAATCAAAAGAGATTGCTTTAGAGCAGGTCAAAGGAAAAGTTGGTTTTGTCCCTAAAGTGGAGTTTGACAAGGCGGCAAATGATGCAGAGGTAGCAGCAAAAAAAGCAGAGGAAGCAACAAAGAAGTCTGTGAAGTCTGTTACCAAAACTGTGAAGACAGAACTGTCGGAGATGGACAGATTGATAGTGAACTGGGGTGACAGGTTAACTGACACTTTAACAAATGCTTTCATGACTGGAAAGTTGAGTTTCAAGGACATGATAAATTCCATGATTTCGGACTTTGCAAGGATGACAATTAAGCAGTCAATAACAACTCCAATCCTTCAATCTTTGGTCCCTAATTTCTTTTCTCAGGGTAAGATTGGTGCTGGTTCAGCCGGTCCAAAGTTTGCGGATATGCCTACGACTTTGGGAGGTACAAAAGACTTTCTTAGGCCAATGGCACCAGCTTCACAAGCTTCAATAAAGCCAAGCATTCAAGTGATTGATCAGAGAAGCCAGAGCGCACCAGATTTGAGGATTGAAAAGGTAAACACCAACGGCGGTCAGGCTGTGAGAATGACAATCATGGACACTGTAAAAGATGGTCTATTGAATGGTAATTTCAGCAGGGAGCTTGCATTTGCCACTAACAGAAGAGGTTCATAATGGCAACATGGCCCGGATCACTTCCACAAGAACCTATCTATCAAGGATACCAGGAGACATCCCCTGATTTGGTTGTTTCAACTCAAATGGACGATGGAGCACCGAAGCGCAGAAAGTATACAACTGCAAACAGCTATCCAATCCAGATGCGATTTTTTATGACTGATACACAGAAGGCAACTCATGACACTTTTTTTCAGACTACTGTGAACGGTGGTGCGGATTCATTCACTTTTACAGATCCAATAACCAACTCATCAATCACTGTTGCATATATGATTCCAGAAGGAAAACCAAAGTATACTTTTATCGGTGGAGATGGTACTACGAAGTATTTTCACTGCGATGTCATTTTTGAGGTGTTGCCTTGAGTCGCTCACTTTCGACAACTTTAAAAGCTCAAATAAATGGACAGAATTCAAATGATCCTCTGATTCCTCTAATTGAAATATCACACGCGGATATAACCACTTTAAGGTTTGCAGATAATGGTGAAAACATCACAAGCAATTCAAACACTTACAATGCTTTTCCTTTTAACATAGCAATCCCAAACGACACCGAAAAATCAATACCAAGAGTAACCCTCACAATTGACAATGTTGATCGTCAACTTGTTCAAGCTGTGCGTTCAATAACTGCTGGCGGTGACTATCCAGATGTAACTTTGAGTCTTGTACTTGCATCGACTCCTGATACTGTTGAAGCTTCTTTTGATTTTAAGCTAAAGTCTGCAAGCTATAACAGATTTATCGTTTCTGGTGTTTTGTCTTATGAAGACATTTTAAGCGAAGGATTCCCACAAAGAAAGTTCACTCCTGATTTGTATCCTGGCATATTTTAATGTTTGGACTGAATAGCTATATAGGAATCCCATTCAAAGAACTCGGAAGAGATAGAAAAGGACTCGACTGCTATGGACTTGTCAGACTCTTTTATGCAGAGCAATTTGATACAACTTTGCCGATTCTTTTAGATAACTACGCATCGACTAAGGACGGGAAAGAAGTCTCACAAGTTGTTAATGACTGTATTCCTGAGTGGTCTGATGTTAAAATAGGCAGTTACGGTGATTGTTGCCTTTTCAATTTAAAAGGGCTTCCAATACACTTGGGTGTATATATTGGAGATGGTTTCTTTCTACATGCGATAAGAGGTGCAGACTCTTGCATAGAAAGACTTGATTCTAAGTTGTGGGAAAAACGATTTAAGGGGTTTTACAGATATGGGGAAGCTTGACTTAATAATCACTCCAAAAGCTTTCTCAACTGCAAAAAAATGTCTTGAGATTGAATCAGGGAGATCTTTAAAAGAGATCCTCGATTTTCATTTAGGGTATATTCCAGAATACGCTCAAGCATATGTCTGCATAAATGATACTCATATTAAGCCTGAACATTGGCACCTAGTTACTCCAAGATCTGACACATATGTGACTGTTGGAGTAGTTCCTCAGTCTGGGGGTGATGACAAGAATCCTTTAAGGATCATCGCTCAAATTGCTGTCATGGCCGCAACAAATGCTTTTGGTGCTAAGGTAGGCGCAAAGCTTTTCGGCACTTCTGCATCATGGGCCGCTGGCGTTGGATCTGCAATTGTCGGTTATAGTGCATCTCTTGTAATGAATGCAATTGTTCCACCCCCCAGACAAAGAGCACAAGAAAACACAGGTTTTAGCTCTGACGCACCAATGCAAAGCATTACAGGAGTTCAAAACCGTCTTGTTCCTTATGGTACGGTTCCTTTCATTTTCGGGAAAGTGAAGATGTATCCACCATTGGCGGCTGTACCTTACACCGAGCTTGAGAACAATGAGCAATACCTGAGAATGATTTTTTGTGTTGGATTTGAAGAAGATCCAGGTGACCTAGAAATATCTGACATCAAGATAGGCGAAAATGCTTTAAGCACTTATGAAGATATCGAAATTGATTACACCACTAGATTTGCTGATATGACTTCTGACGAAAAGTCAAAATGGTTTCCAAACATCAACGAAGCAACAGTCAATCAAAGCTTGAATGAATCTGATGGATACAGGACCAACACCACAACAACAAACACGACTGGAATGATCGTTGATATCAGCTTTCCATCTCTTGTGAGTTTTAACACTTCAACTGGAGCAAAGGAAGCTGTCAGCGTTGACTTTGAGATTGAGTACAAGCCGACTTCAGGTAGCGTTTGGTATCCATTTGGCGCGGACGATTTAGAAGAGACAGTAGAGAACTCCTTGAATATTGAAAGGAGTTACTTTAGAGCTGATAGTTACGGGACCACAAAGATTTTTGCTTGTGGTGGTATTGATTCAGGAGGAAATTATTTAAACAATTCTGAGGAGTACGACAAGGCAACAGGAAACTGGACCAATAAAGCGAACATGAGCACTGCAAGAGCGCATCATGCAAGTGTTGCACTTGGGAGTCTCATCTATGTGTTCGGTGGAAAATCAGGAGCAGGAACAACACTTAGTAGTTGCGAGGTTTACAACACTGCAACTAATACCTGGAGCAGTCTGACTGCAATGCCAGAGGCAAGATCTGACATGGCTTGTGGTGTTTTCCCAAATGTCGCTGGGCAGATTTGCGTTTTTGGTGGGCTGAACAGTTCTGGTTCTGCGACAAAAACATTATACATCTATGACATATCTGGGAACTCTTGGACAACTGAAACAATTCAAGATCCAGGCAGTATTTTAGTTAATTTGTATGGTCATCAAATTATCCAAGGGAATAATCAGCTTCTAATTTTTGGTGGAACAACAAACGGCACTTCACCTAATCAAAATATATTTAGCATTCAAGCAGGTTATTATAATACGACAAGTATTTTTGGAAGCGGTAAATACTATTCTTTTCGAAAGCTTGATGGTACTTATGCGCTAGGTTGGTATCTCGATGCGATTAGGTATAATAACGAAACTTGGGTTAGTGGTGGCACAACAAACGGTTCAAACTTCAGTGGAAAAGTTTATTCCAGTACGACCAACTATTATTATTCTGGAAAAACACCTATATCACCATTTTCAACGGATTTGTCTGATCCTGTCCGAGGGCATCAAAGCGCAATTGTTGAAGGCAATTTGTATATCATTGGTGGCGAGAGATCCGGCGGTGTAGTAGGTAATGTCTTATCAAGTGGGAAAGTATCGAGAACCATCACAGGTGCTTCGACAAGCACTGTCAGGAAATCATACAGGGTTGAGGGCCTACCTGCGAATCAGTATGACGTAAGAATCAGGCGAACAACAGCAGACAATTCCAGTTCGAATATCAGCGATTCTGCGACTTGGACTGCTCTCAGGTCCATAAGAACAGGTGACGCTGTTGTTGATCGGTACGCAAAGACAATTTGCATGAGAATTAAAGCATCAAATCAGCTCAACGGTGTGATTGATAACTTGAGTTGTATTGTTGAAGCAAAACAGCCTGTTTATACAGGCAGTGCATGGACAAAGCAAATAACAAGAGATCCAGCTTGGGCATTTGCAAATGTCCTATTCTCTCAAGCGGCAAAGTCACTGCTGGCAACGACAAGAGTTGACGAGGCAGGACTTTTGGCATGGGCCGGAAGAAACAACACAGCATCAAGATACTTTGATTATGTACTTGAAGAGCAAATGGTAAGAGGTGACTTGCTTGATATGATAGCCTCTGTTGGAAGAGCTTCAAAGTATTGGAAAGACGGGAAATACTCTGTCATTGAAGATCAGACACAGAGCACCTATGTTCAAATTTTCGGCCCTAGAAACATTGTGAAAGATTCATTTGAAGCGGTTTATAATTATCAAGAGATACCGCACGCATTCAGAGTCAGATTTAAAAATTCAGAGGCTTCTGAGCCATATCAGGAAGAGGTGAGAATTGTTTACAGAGATGGCTATAACGCTGATGGCAGTTCGGGAAACACAGCGGCAACGAAGTTTGAAGATCTTGAATTGCCTGGGGTCACTACTTCTGACCATGCTTTTCGTCTTGCTCGTTATCATTTTGCGGTTGGATTGAACAGACCAGAAATATTCAAATGGAAATCTCAATTGGATCATTTAGTTTGCACAAGAGGGGATCTTGTTGGGATCCAACATGACGCTTCATTGATCGGTCTCGGATCTGCAAGAATTTCAAGTGTTACAAATAACGGGACTTATATCGACACTGTAACGATTGATCGAGGGATCTCAACAGCAACAGCAACTAATTACACAATGAGAGTAAGAAAGCCTGACGGTTCAACTGTTGAGCGAGTTGTGACAGTTGCAAGCACAGATGAGAATACTCTGTTTACCATCACGACTCCAGCCGATTCAATTGGTGCTTATGGTGCAGGTGATCTTGTATTGATTGGTGAAGAAAACTCAGAAGTTCAGGATGTAGTTATCAGAGAAATAACTTACGAGCCTGGAGATTTTATTGCAGAGATTCAGGCTGTTCCAGCTTTTGATATTGACTCTGTTGTTGATGGTGAGGCGATACCTACGTACACCTCATCAATAACGATTCCTCCTGAAGTTTTTCGAAAAGTTCCTCCTGTCCCTGTTGTGAAAGATGTACGCTCAGATGAATTTGTTTTAGAACGTGACGCTGACGGATCTTTGGTTTCAGGAATATTGATAACAACAAATTACAGCTCAAGCAGGTATGCACCTGCAACATATCTTCAAGCAAGATTTAAGCTCTCTGGTGACACGGATGGACCTTGGAAAATGATTGCGCCAGTTCCGGCAGAAGAATCACAGATTAAGCTGACTGGTCTTGAGGATTTACAAGAATATGCACTTCAGATCAGACATATCTCCAAAGAAGGGCAAACTTCGGCATGGGTTGCGCTTTCAAATCACACAGTCCAAGGAAAAACAAATCCACCTCCAGACGTGAGCAATTTAACTAGTACAGTTCAAGATACAAATGTTCTTCTTTCTTGGGATAAGGTTACAGTTCCCGATCTTTGGAAGTATGAAATTAGAGTTGGTGCATCATGGGCTTCTGGAAGTGTCGTTGATGTTGTTGATGGAACAACTTTTACAATTGACGCTCTCACAGCAGGATCTTATGTATATATGATCAAAGCCATAGACACTTCTGGAAATTATTCAACAACAGAGGACAGTGTCACAGTCACAATAAACGCCCCTGGCACACCTCAAAATTTGAGCGGTCAAAGTCGGCAGGGGACAGCATTATTGAGTTGGACAAGTCCGGCTTTTTCTTCGCCTCGTCAAGAACACGGAGTACGCTTCTATAAAATCTATCGCTCTTTGAGTTCCGAAACTTTTTCGAACGCGACTTTGATTGCTGAAAGTGAAACGACTACTTATGCGTATCAAGAGGCGAGCGCAGGGACTTATAAATACTATATTAGTGCTGTTTGCTTTGGTGGGAATGAGTCTGCAACTCCAGCGAGCATTGAACTTGAAGTCGATGACTCTATCAACTTTATTTTGCAAAGCACTACTACCGATACTGATTTTACAGCCGGAACAGCTACAGGGTTGAGCTATGAGTCAAGCGGTGTTTATCCGTTGATTTCAACGACCGCATGGCAGACTGTACACAGTAACAACAGCTGGACAAGCGTGCAGGATCAAATTGACGCAGGGTATACGTATTTTGTTCAGCCGACTAGCACAAGCGGAAGCAGTTACGAAAGAGTGATTGATTTAGGCGTTCAACTTGGAAACGGTAAGATAACAGTAACGCAGTCCCAAACGGCGATTGAAGGCACTTTGACTACTGATGTTACAATCAGCGTAAGCAAAGACGGTGTAAGCTATACAGACTATTTAAACCCGGTGGATTTGCAATTAGTTGTGACAGGCTTTAGATATGTGAAAGTGCTTTTTCAGTATAGCGGAGACGGTACTACGATTGCTAGATTGAACAGCGTCACAATCACTGTTAACGCGAAGCCGATCCAAGAGACGGGAACAGGTACAACGGGCGCAGGTGGAAGCGTTACAGTGACGCCGATATTAAGTTATAATGTATTCGCTTCTGTGATTGTAACTCCTTCGAGTGGTGGGGCTACTCCGTTGATTGGGTATGCGGATTTGACAAACGAGCCGACGAGCTTTGATGCTTACGTTATAAACACAAGCGGAGTTGGACAGGTAGGCGAGTCTTTTAGTTATGTTATTATTGGATATTAGGCAGGAATTATGGCAGTAACATACGATTTTCAAACCCCAGGCGTGAGCACAAGCGCGGCTGATACTCAAGAAGATATTCGAAACATAGCTGAAATGTCATGGGTTTGGCATGTGAATGCTTCACCGCACAGTCTTACAAATAAACCTACAGGGTTAATTGAAGCGTTTTACGATAGCACTGTTGATTTTAGTGTTTACCCTGGTGGCTTACCGAGCTACGGTTATCAAAATTATTACAGTTTGAAAGCTTTTGACGGGACTAATTTGGGAAATGTAAATTTTGGTGAGTTATACGTAAATCGAAACGGAGCTGTTTTAAGTAATACGGTAGGTATAAAAGGCAGAGAAATTATCTTGATGGGTCTTACCGCTGGTTATGCTTGCGAAAGTACAGCGCAATGGATAATAAATGCAGATTATGGAAATACTGGGACAAGCACATTTGATCCTATCTTGTCATTTTACAACCAAGCAACCGAACGCGCCCGAATCTACACAGACACAAGCGACAGTCACAAGTTGAAATTCGATGTCGGTGGTAGTGATCAGATGGTGATTGACTCTTCCGGCAAAGTCGGGATTGGGACTAGTTCGCCAAATCACATTGTTCACATCAAAGAGACTGCAAATAGCACTACAACTGCAAATTTAATCTTAGATTCAATTGTTCAATACGGCTATGAAGCTGGAACATTTGAGG
>Ga0208645_1002418_pt1 | contig 14876 bp, 22 predicted proteins | sample VirMetDEL_Sep_01_FD_184519 | JGI IMG/M metagenome (GOLD analysis project Ga0208645, IMG submission 184519) | Aqueous microbial communities from the Delaware River and Bay under freshwater to marine salinity gradient to study organic matter... | ecosystem: Environmental > Aquatic > Marine >... | reverse complement strand
TGGCCACGATAGTACGTCATAAGGTATTCGTTCATAGGTAGATGGATTTGCTGTTAGCAAAATCGTAGATGGCCTTCTCCTTGCGCATCTTCGCAAGTTCAACCGCTACGTACTTGGACTGAACGATGTCGGAAAGTTCGATGTAAACTCGACCTTCGTCGACCCAACCCCCAATCACTTGGGTGTCCCGATCGAGTGCGGAGCATACGAGGCCGTTCATCACTTTCTCAAAGTGAATGAAAGAAAGGCTTTCATTGTCGATTTCAAAGGGCTTGAAGTCTTGCGCTCCGCCTACTGCATAGCCGCCTCCGTTGTATGTGTGAAGCTTGTCGATTCCGACGGGTCGGACGCTGAACCCCTCTCCGTTTTGGAGCAGGTGGTATAATGAAATTGTTGTCATCATAGATGAATTTTGAAGTTTGATACAGACACCACGTAACGCTTGGGCAGAACCAACAAGCGGGTCGTTCTTTTATCCTCCTACTGCTCCACTACAAAGTAGTGTCAGGGCAAAACCACTGATGGGCATGTATTCAGAGGCACGGCTCCGTTACGGGTGTTTCGTCCATTCAGGACTCTTCAGTGTACCTGAAGATTGATATTACATATCAATGAGGTCTTCCATTGTCATCTGCTCAAGGCAGGTGAGTTCGTCCCACTCAGCGGTGGCACGCACTGCGTCGAAGGAGAAGTGAAGGTCAAGGAGGTCAGCAATAAGCTGATGGCGTAGGTTCATATCCATAACGGAAAGGGTTTAATTGAAGTTTGTTATTGAGAGGTTAAGTGTATATACTCTCTTCACTCTGTTCAGAGAGTATATACACGTAACTCTCTAAAGGGTTAGCCGATGGAGCAACCGCTTCCAAGGGCAAGCAGGCTTCGGGAGATGGTAATCTCCACAGCGCCTGCTGTTGCGTCATGCAGGAGGTCTTTCAGACCTTGCAAGTCCCAAAGCATGTCGAGTTTGCGGCCATCCTCTTCGTTATCAACGAAGTGGTCAAGCAAAGACACAGCTTCGCTGAAGGTCGCAGAGTCGAGCGTTGCGTCCTGTGGGTAGGAGGCATCAATGTGTTTGATATCTTCGATATCAAGGTCGGAAACTAAGTAGTTCATTTTCAATGAATTAAGGGTTATCAGTTAAACTAATCCTTTAGGATTAGAAGGGCATTTCGTCAAGGCTAACTTCGTTAGAAGGAGAAGCCAGAGTCGTAGACTCCATGTGCAGTGCAAGGCAGGCTGTGAGAGCCTCAATCTTAGCTTCCAAGGAAGCTACTCTGTCAACTTCGTTGACACCTGAAGCCACTGCTTTAGCCTTCAGCTTCGCTGATTTCTTGACGGCTTTCCTGGCATCCATCTCTTTCAGAGATGCTTTAGCAGCTTCTACTGAAGCTGTCTTTGCCTTCTTCGAAGGCTTGACTGGACTGTCAGCCTTTCCATGAAAGGCTTTTTCTTGACTGTCAGCAACTCTTTGAGTTGGGGTTGCTTTCTTCCTCGTCTTACGACGAGTCTTCTTAGCCTTCTTCGAAGGCTCCTTAACCTCTTCGAGGTTAGAGATGAAGTCCAAAGCTTCTTGCAGAAGCTTCGTTGCGGCGGCTTTGCGTGCTGCGGTTGGACGGAAGGTGGCTTGGTTGACTGCCTTCTTGCAGTCACTGAAAGTGAAACTATTCATTGGAAATGAATTAATTGAAGTTTGAACTCCGAAGGGCTGACTCTCAAACCCTTTAGGAGATAGTAGTATAAGAGAGAGTCGTAGACTCCTCTCTCTCTTATACTACATCTCTACCTCCCAGCTTTTCACTACATACTACCTTGGTAGTAGTAGTGGAGCTGAAGCCTCCTAACACGCTGAGAGATAACTCGTTATCTCCGTAGGTTAGGCATCACGAAGAGCCTCGGTTTGGAGTTCGTTTGCCACCCCTAAAGGGGTGACTATGGTTGAAGTAGAGGTTGAGTTGAGGGATTGTCCCACCCTGACAGACAGCGCGTCCCATCCTGCGGTCTCATGCGGTGGTAGAACTGAAGCTACCTAACTGACTGTAAGTCAGTAGGTAAAAGCTGAAAGATACAGCGCTACTATCGAAGATAGTAGGGGGTGGCCTGTGGTCAAACCGTTTCGGTTCGTGCATGCGGACGTGCACAAGTATATATAATCCCCCCGATCTATAGAGCTCACCCCATTTTTCGCTTTGTCCTTGGGATATTGCCTTCAGTAGCAAGTACATGCTAAAACCTCTAAGCTATTCGTTTACAGTATGTTAGAGGCCTTTGCTTAAAGCGTTACTATACTATTGACTTTTAAGAATTTTGTTTATACCTTTACGGAATATTAAGCGACTCTAAGAAGGGAAAGCTTCTAAGAATGTTTTTTCTGTTTACACAGAGGAGTCCTTTATGTTTATGGCGCGGGAATAGTAGTATCTAGATGAGAACACGTAGAATGGCCCGTGAGGGCATGAATATATTGCGGGATGGTGACCCGAAAAAGCATCAGGACAAGGTTCGTGCTTTAGGCAGGGATGATGAGACCATATATGTGCCTTCTGGGGAGGGTGCCATGGACGATCCTGAGAACTACTTGAACTTATCCAAGCTTGACAGCATTGTTCAAGCCCCATTTCCTACTGCACCTATGCCTTTTTCTATGTTTAGGGATATGGTAAGGACTGTAGAGGCTGGTCCTGACTCACCAGACCCATATACGCAGATACAAGAGGTCAATACACCTGAGGGCAAGGCACCCGTGAGGAGAGAGTTGCAACCTAACTATGGAAGCGGGGCTTATCAGCTAGATTATGCTACAGCACAGACGGCATACAACAGAATCAAGTCCATTGCAGACAAAAGGGATATGGATTACCCTGATCTAAGTGAAGAAGATCTAAAGTATCCTTCTGATCTACCCCCAGAGATACAGGATATGTTGTTTACGGCTCACTTTGCTATGGATAAGCAGAGCTCTGTAGAGGATGTTTTGAAGGATGCCTCTAAGTGGGGTAAGAATTGGTATCGGGGACACTACAAGGGCGATGACCAGGGAAGGCTTCAGCATTTCTACGACGTTCAGAAGGCTCAAATGAAGTAACGATTAGTTCTTTATATTTGTGGCAAACATTAGCTATGCAAATAAAGAAGAAGTCTTATAAGGGTGGGGGAAAGTTTCCTGACTTGACAGGTGACGGCAAGGTCACTATGGCTGACGTCCTAAAGGGTCGCGGTGTAAAGAAAGCCAAAGGTGGCATGAAGTACGGTAAGGGTGGTGACTATGATCCTAGAAAAGAGGCAATGAAAAAAGGCCTAGAGGCTAAAATCAAGAAGGCCAAGGGCACACCTGCTGCTAAGGCACTTGTTGAGCAGTATAAAAAGCTCACTGGTACTAAGTGAACAAGTTCTACTTCAATCCCAAGCGCAAGCGGAAGGACCCTGTTGTAGAAAATGAAAAAATAAGGCTTAAGAATGAAGCTATCAAAAAATCTGTCACTCGCCGAGGTAACGAAAAGCCTAACAGCTAAGCGCCTAGGCATAGACAACACACCAGATGATTGGGTACAAGGAAATCTCAAGGCGGTTGCAGAGCGCGTATTTCAACCTCTTAGGGACGCTTTCAAGTGTCCTATATTCGTGTCGAGCGGGTATCGTTCGGCTGAGCTCAATGTTGCGATCGGCGGCTCAACTCGTAGTCAGCATGTGGAGGGTAGAGCACTCGACCTTGATGCAGATGTATACGGCAAGTGTAAAAACTCTGAGATCTTCGATTATATCCGTGAGAATCTGGAGTTTGATCAGCTCATTTGGGAGTTTGGCACTGAAGACAATCCTGATTGGGTTCACGTGTCTTACGTTTATGATGGCGTTAATCGTGGTCGGTGCCTCAAGGCTTGTCGTGATGATGAGGGGCAGACGTACTACGAAGTAATATTTGGAAAAACACTATAACTATGGAAGACGAATTTGACGACATCAGTTTCTTGGATCAAGACAAGCTGAAAAAACAAGAAGCCAAGATTGAATCTGGCGAGATAACCTGCAACCTGGACTCTCCAGAGGATTGCGAAAGCTGTAGCGGATAATGGCAACTCTAACGGTAACTATAAACGAAAGCGTAACCCTCAACGGAAGAGAAAGGGGTAGCGAGATAACAATGGATGTTGAGTTTATAACTCAGGTCATGCACCGCATTGTTAGCGTTCCTGCCGACGGAGGATCTACGGCAACGCAAACGACAATAGCTAATTTTAGAACTGCGGTCACCACAGCCGACAGCGCTATAGATGATGATGACGTCAGGTACGCTAGGGTCACAAACCTTGACGCCACCAATGCCGTTACGCTGAACCTTCAGCTAGCTGCTAACGGAGATGCCGCTGCCTCTACAAACGCAAGCGTATTGCTTGAAGCGGGAAAGACGTTTATAATAAACAAAGCTGTAGGTGCTGCAGCCGTTGATGATGATGCAGCCACGGCTATAGTAAGCTTGGTAGACATTGAGAGCATCATTGCTGTCAACGACAATAACGCTGACGTAGACATAGAAGTCTTTGTAGCTAGCGTTTAATCTTCTAGCTCTCTGTAAAAAGCCTGCACTAACAAGCGGGCTTTTTGCGTTAGGGCATATCTGACGCGGTAGTTGTACTTTGTTTCTTCTCTGAACAAGTGATCCTCTAGTTTGGTTGATGGAGTCATCTTATCAAAGTGCTTGTATATATACCCTTCGTTGGCCAGAGGGTACACAAGTCTTTCTGCTAGTTTCTTTTCTGAGTATTTAAAGTCTTCTGATGCGTACTTTAGCGTAAAGAACTCTAAGTCATACGCCCAAAGCATAAAAAGCATCTCCCTCTCAAAAACGTCTTTCTTCTCGCAGAAGCCTATCATGCTGGTTCTCAGCCTCTTGAGGTAGTTGTTTTTTACGTACCTTTGGTTGAGGTGAGAGAAGTCACGAAAGAGCTTCTTTTTAGATACTAAACTTTTAGGCATTTAATTATGGATATGGATCAATACAAAGGTATGGAAGAAGAAGGGTTCTGGTTCGAAATGCAAGAGATCGCCTACTCTATAAATGAGTTGGTTGCTAAGTATGACCTTGACGATAAGGTTATATCTTCTTTTGTTATAGGGCTGCTTGAGCCCTTTGATGACGAAACGAGCAACATGAAAGCCTTCTTTCACTACAACATACAAAGCGACGGAGAGCTTGATATAATTAAAGACTTTATGACTGATTCTTATACGCCACCAGTCACTGAGGATGATATAGATCTTGATGATCTTATCTCAGGACTTGGCATATCATTAAATTAAAATGCAAGGACTTATTAGAAAGATTATCATTGGGAAAGATCCCAAGGATGCTATGGCTTATTATGTGGGGATGAGAGCTGGAGACGGAAATGTTTCTGCTATTGTTGTTGATGATGAGCACCTTCACAGGTACAACAAGAAGAGATATCTTGTATATTTGCAGCAGCAGGATTCTCAGGTTCTATGGAAGAGCGTAGACGAGATGCCCTGTATTGTAGAATACGATTGTAAGTTTTAAATGGCCACAACCAATCTCTATACTGGAGGCGCTGAGTTTAAACTACCTAACGGTAAGTTCTATGTCGGCAGCTACCATGTGCATCCTACAATGGGGGCCATGGTCGGAGCTGTTCATACGAGCCGCAAGCACTCTATGCTGACACCAGCCAATGAAGAGGTTGAGCAAAAGGTTGAAACCCTTAAGGGTAGAAGAACAAAAGGGGTGATACCCACTAGCTCTCCTGCCCGCCCAAGAACTACATCGACCCCTCCTGCTCCGCGTAGGAGACCCAGAGCAGCAACCAGGGTACCCAGAAGAAATACTGGGTCCTCGTCATATTAAATTAAATGAAGACTCTTGACTTGTTTGTTGTTGAGCTTGAAAAAAAGATCAACGACACAATCACCACGGATGGTGGTATGGAGCTGTTTATCGACACTAGGTTCGAAGGCAGCGAGTTTAAACACAGGATTACAGAGGGACCCGTTGTGGCATCCCCTCTAAAACACGACACAGGAGTGGAAGAGGGTGACACCCTTTACTTTCACCACCTCGTTGTACTCAATGAAGGCCAAGTGTTGACTGGCCACGACAATCATTATCTCGTAAGGTATGATCCAGAACATACAATCAACAATCAAGCGATTGCTTACAAGAGCTCAAAAAGTGGACACATATATACCCTCGGTGGTTGGGCGTTGCTTACCCCTATCGAAGAAGAGCCCGACCCAGCAGAACAAAGCGATATTATCGAGGTTGTCAAGCTTACAGAATCTCCCGTTCGAAAAGCTTGCATTGCTTTCGATGCTCCTTGGCTTGACGAGCTTGGCGTCGGTGCTGGCGATATTGTGGGGATTAAGAAGAACAGAGACTACGAGATAACCATCGAAGGGGTAAAGTATTTCAGGGTCAGGGCAGAAGACATCATGTATGTCGAAGGCTAAGTTTACAACCATCTCTGCTGCCAAGCGCTTGATGTCATCTATGGAGTCGGCTATAGACAACATGATTGACGAAATCAAGAAGCCTGTAGACCCAGACATCAACGGAAGTGCGCGTAAAGCCGAGCTTCAGTCTATTAAGCAGACAGCTACGGACTGTAAGGAGTTAATCGTTGAAAGACAGCGATTAGAGCAAATGATAAAAGATTTATCTACCAATGGGTCAATCGAAGAGACAAGAGACTACAGCGGAGGTTTCGCTGAAAGGTTCTCTAAATGATTGGAAAGAAATAGTATGGCAACACAATAAAACAGATCACAAGTTTTGGGAGGATTCCTGGAACGAAAAAGAAGAAGACTGAGTTGTTGGTTTTCGTCAGGCGGCCTTCTACGCGAAAAGGGCTTATCAACTGGGGCGTAGTTCAGTTGGTTAGAGCGTCTGTCTTATACACAGGAAGTCGTGGGTTCAAGTCCCACCGCCCCAACAATTTATTATATTTGTACCATGAAGCTTAAAAAGAGAGACTACAAGAAGGAGTATGCCAAGTACGGGAAGGGCGGTAAAGCCAAGAGGTATAGGGCTGCTCTCAACCGTATAGCTAGACGCCTTGGGGTTTATGGCAACGGTGATGGTCTCGATAACGCGCACGTCGGCACGTCTGACAAAACCAAGCCTCAGTCGGAATCTAAAAACAGAGCAAACAATAGACCTAATCGAAGACGTAGCAGGTGACAAAAGAATGCCCACGGTGTAAAGAGCTAAAGTCTGAGTCCGAATACTACATTAGAAAAGACAGGCATGGGGATGCAAGGTTAAGCGGTTACTGCAAAACTTGTGTCTGTCAAGAAAGGGTAGAGAGGGGTCAAGCCTTTAAGCAGAAATGCGTTGACTACAAGGGAGGGGAGTGTGAAAGATGCGGGTACAACGCTCACAACTGCGCTTTAGACTTCCATCACAATGACCCCAACGAAAAAGATTTTGGTATTGGATGTCAGCGCAGGACTAAGTTTGATAATAAAATTATGGCTGAATTAGATAAATGTTCTTTACTTTGCTCTAACTGCCACAGAGAAAAACATGCAGGAGTATTCTAAACAAATGCGCGAGTAGCATAACTGGATAATGCCCAAACCTTCTAAGTTTGTTATTGGGGGTTCGAGTCCCTCCTCGCGTACTAAATTAAATTAAAATGAAAGTTGTTTCTAGGCTTGCACTATTGATCTTAATACTTATTCCATTTATGGATAGTGCTTCGTCTGTTTTAAACAGAAGAACAATTAGATACAATCAAGGGCAAATTCATGAAATCATAATTACATTAAACAACTTAAATAAACCTATTCATGGCTAAGATTCAAGTATCAGAATACAAGAAGAAACGTATTCGTCGAAAGGGTGTCCACGCTAAGACTAAGACATCTAAAAACAAAAATTCAATTAACTACAAGAAGCCTTACGCTTCACAAGGACGATAATTATGGCTACTTACATTTGCGAGTGCGGAGATCACGAAGAGGATAAAACTGGTGTCACCATTAGGTTTGTTGACGACAAAGCTCAACACCAGATTCAATGCCCATGCGGAAAGCACATGGACATTAAAAACCCTAAAACAGGCGCACCTAGTTTCAAAAGAAACAGGTGGGGCCAAGTATACTGATGCAAGACTTTCTTGACTTCATGCAAGAAGTTGCTGGGTTTTACAATGCCTTTGGGACTAAGAATAAACAGTACGACCTCGACGGTGACGGCATAGTTACGGTTTTAGATTGGCTAGAGTTCTTATCCAACCAGCCTTACTTTTGAGCGTTCTAATAAACATAGAAGGATATGACGACCCTGCTATCTCAATTTGCCCCAAGGGTACGAAGGGTGAAAGTATTGAGCTCGGTGGGCTACTCATTGTTCTTCCCGCTCAGCCTCCCAAAAAAGAAATTGCAGGACATGGACGTCCAGACCACCTGCAGCTGTGGGAAAGGATTCCTATGCCAAAGGAGCTGTCTAGGATTAAGTCTATGGATGAGTGGGGGGAGATGCCTAGGGAGTTTCGACAAAAGTTTTCTTCGTATATCGAGGAGGAGTTTCGCCGTAGGCGTGACGGCTTTTGGTTTTACAACGCAGGTGTCCCTACATATATTACGGGGCGTCACTATATGATGTTACAGTGGACCAGGATGGACATAGGTCACCCTAGCTATCTTGAGTTCCAAAGAAATATCTTCTTACATTTGGCTGCGTGTGAGGCGGACCCACGCTGCATAGGGCAGCTGTACACCAAGTGTCGGCGGAGCGGGTACACGAATATCTGTTCCGCCGTTTTGGTTGATGAGGCCACGCAGGTCAAAGATAAGCTTCTTGGCATCCAGTCTAAGACTGGTAAAGACGCGCAAGAGAATATCTTTATGAAGAAGGTAGTGTACATGTTTAGGCACTACCCATTCTTTTTTAAGCCTATCCAGGACGGTACTACAAACCCCCGTATGGAGCTGGCCTTTAGAGAACCCAGTAAAAGGATTACAAAGAACAACAAGACCTCTCAAACAGGTGAGGCCCTGAATACAGTGATCAACTGGAAGAACACCACCAACAATGCTTACGATGGTGAGAAGCTTCATATAATGTACCTTGATGAGGCTGGAAAGTGGGAGAAGCCAACAGACATTAGAGACGCATGGAGGATACAACGGACATGCCTTATTGTAGGTAGAAAGATTGTAGGCAAGGCAATGGTTGGTAGCACCGTAAACCCCATGGACAAGGGAGGTAAGGAATACAAAGACCTTTGGCAAGACTCAAACCCATCTGAAAGAAATGCAAATGGTAGAACTAGGAGTGGTCTTTACAGACTGTTTATACCAGCCTACGAATCTCTTGAGGGTTTTTTTGACGTCCACGGACGTCCAATCATTGAAGATCCTTCTGAGGCTGTCGATGGTCTTGACGGTGATTCTATTGATTCAGGAGCGAAAACTTTTTTAAAGAACGAAAGGTTAAGCCTTAAGGGGGACCCCTCAGAACTCAACGAGGTGACAAGGCAGTTTCCGTTTACAACCGACGAGGCCTTTAGAGATAGCATTGACGGTAGCTTGTTTAATATCGGAAAGATATATGAGCAGATACAATACAATGACGAGTTGTTTCCAAACCCAGTGGTTAGGGGAAACTTCGTTTGGAAGGGTGGGCAGCAGGACACAGAGGTTGTATTTAAGCCAGACCACCAGGGTAGGTTTAAAATAGCTTGGATGCCCCCTGTGGAGATGAGAAACAAAAAGAAGTTTGATCGAAACAAAAGAATAGCGCCCAATGCAGAGCTGGGGGTAGGCGGGGTCGACTCTTACGACCTTGACGCCACCGTCGATGGACGGGGGTCTAAGGGTGCGTTACACCTATACAACAAGTTTCACATGGAGCATCCTGCTAACATGTTTGTTGTGGAGTATGCGTCCCGTCCGCCTTTGGCTAAAATCTTCTATGAAGACTGCTTAATGGCTGCTGTATTTTACGGCTACCCTTTGTTAATTGAAAACAATAAGTACGGTATCGCAAGATACTTTGAATCAAGAGGTTACGATGGATACTTAATGGACAGGCCGAGACATCTTCTTAGCGCAAACTCTAAGGTCAACGTCAAGACAAAGGGGATACCATCAAACTCTCAAGACGTAATACAGGCTCACGCCCACGCCATAGAGGACTACATACATGATCACGTTGGGGTAAACAGAGAGACAGGCGAGTATGGGGCAATGTATTTAAACAACACCCTTGAGGACTGGATTGGCTTTAAAATAAACAACAGAACAAAGTTTGACTTGACTATCAGTTCTGGACTTTGCCTTCTTGCAGCTCAAAAAGCAAAGAAGAAAAAGAAAGAGTCTAACTTTAATGAGAGTCAGTTTTTTAGGCGATATAAGGTACGGGGATGATTTGTTATATTTGCGGTAAATCAGCCATAGATGTATAATAGCACAAAGCCGTCGTCTGGATTTCCCAACCCTCTTGCAAACCCCATGGAGAAGCAGGGGAAGAAATATGGCTTGCGTTATGCGAAGGCTATTGAGGGCCAGTGGGGGAAGATGACAGACAAAAACTCGTTGCACGGAAGCAGGAACGGAACATTTAAAAGAAACAGGAGTTACGCTAACGGCACCCAGGATACCAGCATATACAAGCAGCTTCTTACTTCACTGAATCCTAACGGTGCTGATGGTAGCTTGCTAAACATAGACTTTACTCCAGTTCCCATACTGCCGAAGTTTGTAAGGATTGTCGTAAACAAAATCCTTTCCAGGAATCCATACCCTAATCTTGAGGCTGTAGACCCTTTGTCTTCTTCAGAAAAGAATAAGGAGAAGAAAAGACTTAGGACTCAGGTTGCTGTAAAAAAAGATCTCCAGGAGCTGAAGACTATGACTGGTGGTTTAAAGCTAGACGTAGATCCAGATCAGCTTCCTGATAGTTTGGAGGAGGCAGAAATCTTTTTGGATACCAACATAAAGACTGATGCAGAAATAGCTGCCCAGGTTGCTACAAACATGACTCTTTCTTGGAGCAACTTTAATGACGGGGCGTATAGGAGATGTGTAAACGACTTGGCTTCTATAGGGGTGGCTGTTACCAAAAGGAGTAATGATCCTAACTACGGGATTAAGATTGACTATGTAGATCCATTGAACTTTGTGCATAGCTTCACAGAAGATCCTTTCTTTGAGGATGTAATCTATGCTGGCCATGTTAGAGAAATAACTGTATCGGAGCTCAGGAGAATAGCAGGAAACGAACTTGATGAGGAGAGCATAAAGAAGGTCATGAAGGTGGCTTCCAAGAAGTCTGGCAACTACGACGCCACAGGGTACAGCATTGACAACAAGAACAACAGGGAGGCTTATTCGGAGCACATGATTCAGGTTCTTGACTTTGAGTTTATTTCAGTGGACTGTATGTATTTCGAGGAGAAAAAAAACAGACACGGGAATACAGGTTTTTACAACCAAGGGTTCGAATACAAAGAAAGAGCTGGATCTGTGTTTGAGAGAAAGTCTCATAAGATGGAGATGGAGATGCTCTACGGAGGGTCTTACATTATGGGCACTGATATAGTATTTAAGTATGGCCTTGTTGCCAACGTCCCTAAAAACGTCCATGACTTATCTAAGTGCAGGCTGTCCTACTCTCCAGTAGCTACCAACCTGAACAACAACATGCCTAAGTCTATGGTTGACAGCTGCATAGGCTTTGCTGATATGCTTCAGATAACTCATTTGAAACTTCAGCAGGCTATAGCTAAGGCCAAACCTGACGGATTGATTATTGATATTGAGGGATTGGAGAACGTTCAGCTCGGCAAGGGCGGTGAGCTACAGCCTCTAGACTTGCACGATATTTATGAGCAGACGGGTGTCTTCTATTACAGAAGCAAAAACCCAGAGGGTGGATTCCAGAATCCTCCAGTAAGAGAAATAGGAAACTCAATAAGAAACATCAATGAGCTTATTGGTTTGTACAACCACTACCTCAGATTGATAAGAGATACCACTGGTATCAATGAGGCCATGGACGCAAGCTCTCCAAAGGGGGATGCCTTGGTAGGGGTTAGGCAGCAAGCTATATCTGCAGGCAACAACGCTATATATGATATAACTAACTCAGCGTTAGTGCTTTACAAGAAAGTTTGCCAAGACATAGTAAAGTGCATTCAGATTATTCCTCATGAGTCTGTACTTATGTCTGTGTATGAAAATGCTATTGGTGAGGAAAATATGAAAGTGTTGAACTCATTTAGCGATCTGCCTATGTACAACTTCGGTGTTCAGGTGCAGAAAGAAATGGAGGATGAGGAGAGAGCTTTCTTGGAGCAGAACATCCAGGTGGCCCTGGCTCAAAAAGAAATTGACCTTGAAGACGCTATAGCCGTCAGAGACCTAAAGGATATCAATCAAGCAGAAAGGCTTCTTATTGTTAGGCGTCAAAAGAGAATGAAGCGCCAGCAAGAGATGGCTCAGCAGAACTCTCAGATGCAGGCTCAGCAACAAGCTCAGGCTTCACAGGTTGCTTCTCAGTCTAGGATGCAAGAGGCTCAAATGGAGGCTCAGCTTAAAGCCCAGGAGTTGCAACTTAAGAGTCAGCTTGAGGCTCAACTCGAAGAAGTAAAGCATGGATTTAGAAAAGAGATTGAGATGATAAGGGCTCAAGCAACTCTAGGATTCAAAACTGATGATCAAGAGTTTAAGGAAAAGATAGAGGTCCTTAAGGAAGACAGGAAGGACGACAGGGTTGACAAGCAGGCCTCTAAGCAATCAAAGCTTATATCTCAAAGAAAAGGCACTAGAGGGGAGCTAGAAGAAGGTCAGGCACCAACAAACATTAGTGAACTCATACAATAATGGCAAGTAAGATAAATTTAGATATTTCAGAGAGGCTGAATATCACATGTAGGAAAGGGGATACCTTTACCATGACCTTGAATATAAAGGACTCCTCTGGTACAGCGGTAACTCTTTCCACTAGTGGGTATGAGTTCCTTATGCAGGTTAGAGGTGGTAAAAACGTAAGGACAAAAGAAAGACCCCTTGTGATGGGGACTGCATCTAAAGGAAAGCAAGCTCAAAACAAAGAAGGGGTTACCAACTTTACATTTACTACAGACGATAGCGGAAATGTAACTGTTTCTGCAGCAGACTCTGTAATGAGAAGGGTGCCAGCTGGCAGATACGTTTACGACTTGCAACAAATTGTAAATAACGTAACCACTACCATTCTGGAGGGTGTGTTCATTGTAAATGATGACATTTCAAACGTAGAGGTGTAATGGCTATAACAGTACAAGAATCCTCTGGGAACACTTTGGCTGTTAGCGTGTCTGACGGCACCTCTACCACCTTTACAACTACTGAAAGCTCTATTTCTTTTTCCTCTCCAGTTTCATCTTCTGTAGAGGTTTTAGGCAAGGGCCCCAAGGGGGATACTGGTGCTACAGGAGCAACGGGGGCTACAGGAGCAGCTGGGGCTGACGGAGCTGACGGAGCTGACGGAGCTGATGGGCAGGGTGTCCCCACTGGGGGTTCTCAATATCAAGTTCTAAGGAAGGTAAGCGGAACTGATTACGATACTGAGTGGGATTACGCAGATAGAGTTACTCTTGAGGTAAGGTTTGATGAGGCGGTCTCTAAGGGAGACCCTTTGTATATTACTGGCTTTAACAGTGGTCAAAATAGAATTACAGTCGCCAAAGCCGATGCGTCTGATTCATCTAAAATGCCTTCTATTGGTTTGGCATTTGAAGATTACTCTCAGAACGACAACGGTCAGGCTACTGCCGTTGGCAGCCTCGATGACATCGACACTCAAGTCGCAAACGACTTTCAAGAAGGGGAAGTCGTTTACGTAGCAAGTGGTGGAGGTCTTACTAACGTCAAGCCCACTGGTGCAAACCTCATTCAGAATGTAGGCAAAGTAGGTAGGCGACAGCAAAACAACGGTGAGATTGTCGTCATGGCTATTGGTAGATCAAATGACGTTCCGAACATACCTGACGGTCAAGCATGGATTGGCAACGCTTCTGGGGTAGCAACCCCCACGACACTAGCTACTGTAGCTACTAGCGGCAGTTATAACGATCTTTCAGATCAACCAACTATCCCGACAGACACCAACCTTGGTAATTCAGATCAAACTATTTCTGGTGATCGTGAGATAAAACTAGGACAAAGCACTAATTCTATAGCTGTAAGATGCGGCTATAATGACTCGCTGATTCCTTTGAAAGTTACAGCCGATGGTGCTGGTCCAGCTACTACTGAAGTTGCTGGAAACTTGATTGTTAAATCTGGTGCATTTGCGTCAGGGGGCACAATACAACTGATGGAATATGGCAGCAATGGCACACATGTTGTTTCTTTAGGGGCTCCTGTATCATTGGCTGCTGATTATTCATTGGTGCTTCCCGCTTCGGACGGGTCAAACGGGCAAGCCCTCGTAACTGATGGATCAGGCAACCTCTCTTTCTCAACCATCAGTGGCGGTGGAGGCGGCTCAGATGTCATAAAGCACTTCTATGCAGGTGGTGCGCAGCTTACATATCCATACTCTAGGTATCTGCCATTGACGGGAGATGTGTTAGAGCAAAACGCGGCGAGTTCTGCGCTTTCAAGAACGGGCTTTGTAGCCCCTTATGACGGACAGATTAAAAAAATCATGGCGAGAAGTGAAGAGACGTTAGGCAACACAGTGCTACAGTGGTATAAGGCCGTTGATGGCACACACGCCCCTGCGACAAGTATGCAGTCAGTCACAGTTGACATTGACACGGCCAACACCACATTCACTTACACATACTCCTCAGCTACCTTTAGCAAGGGAGACATTCTGTCTTTGAAGGTAGACCCTACAAGTGACCCCGTGAGTAGCACAATGGAGTTTA
>Ga0208645_1002417_pt1 | contig 14884 bp, 24 predicted proteins | sample VirMetDEL_Sep_01_FD_184519 | JGI IMG/M metagenome (GOLD analysis project Ga0208645, IMG submission 184519) | Aqueous microbial communities from the Delaware River and Bay under freshwater to marine salinity gradient to study organic matter... | ecosystem: Environmental > Aquatic > Marine >... | reverse complement strand
AAATGAATTGTTTGTATAACATTGCTGATGTAACAATTAATATCGCAAGTAACGAAGGATTTGGTTTGAGTCATGCTGAGTCGTTAATGAGTGGAACGCCAATTATCAATAACGTAACGGGAGGATTACAGGATGGGATTCATTTCACTGATGAAGATGGAAATGCCCAACAATTCACTGCTGATTGGGGAAGTAATCACGACGGTCGTTATAAAAATCATGGCGTTTGGGCAATTCCATTATTCCCGGTTATGAGAAATTTACAAGGATCTCCACAGACCCCATACATATTTGATGATATGTGTCGTTGGGAAGACCTTGCTAATGCTATAATGACTTGGTATAAGGTTGGTAAAGAAGGAAGAACTGTCGCTGGATTGAAAGGTAGGGAATTTGTTTGTGGTGAAGGTGGTTTAAATTCTGACAATCTTGCTAAACAATTCATATACGCTATGGATAAGACTTTAGAATATTGGACTCCAAGAGCAAAGTTCAGTCTTCATACAGATGAAGAATATGTTGGTCATGATTTAAGCCAAGGCATGGGATTTATTATTCCTGAAATTGATCATGGTGTTGTTGAAAATAAAGTTGATGAAATTTTAATAAAATTGAAAGACGATCAATGACTGAACAAGATTTAATGTTACATAATATAAGGATAGGGTATTTAACTGCCCTATCCGGTTATGACGATGTAGGGGCTATTCAAGCTATATCGTTGACATCTGAGTTGATGGATGGTCAAGTTCCTTCTGAATTAGAAAACAAGTCTGTGTTGGATGCTAAAAAACAAGTATCTGAAGCGGTAAACATTCAACGTCCTGTTGAGGAAAACATGATAAAGATTGAAAAACCAAAAACAGACGTTCCTCATCCTGACATGGTAATTCCTAAGAAGACTGAGGATGTTGAAACTCCGTTGCCTGGTTCACCTGTAGATCAAACGTTGAATATTCCAAGACGTTATGAAGATCAGGTTAAATACATGGAGAATGTAAGAGCTAGTGGGGGAGGTCAAGTTGATTTAAGTGATCGTATGTTAGGAGAATCTGGTGGTGAATATAAAAACAAAAATCAAATTTAATTAAAATGAATTTAGATAACGTTATAGAAAAATTAAACTTGAGGTTTCCAGATTTAGATATTGTTGATGTAAAAATACACCCATCAAATGCTGGATCGAAATTACATGAAGTTGTAACTAAATCTGGAGATAAATATAGTGCTCATTTTTCTGATACTCTTGAATCTTATTATGATAAATGGAGTGAAAACGAATGTGAAGGCGCTTTGACATCTATGTTGTCAAGTTTAATAGAAATAAAAATTTAATAAAAAGGATAATAAAAAATGAGTTTTAGTAATAAACCAGTATGTGTTATACAAGGTCCTGTGGAAACGCGGAGTGGATACGGCGATCATACCCGTGATTTAATTCACAGTCTTATCAAATATGACAAGTTTGATGTAAAGATTGTTCCTATGCCTTGGGGTGGAACTCCAAGAACTGCATTAGATGAAGATACAGAAGACAATTTAAAATTAAAGTCAAGATTTTTGACACAAAATTTAAATGCTCAGCCTGAGTTACATGTTCAGATTAGCATTCCAAACGAGTTTCAACCTCAAGGAAAATACAACATTGGTATAACTGCTGGTATTGAGTCTTCTCTTTGTCGTGGTGAATGGATTGAGGGATTGAATCGAATGAACATGAACATTGTTCCATCTAAACATGCTTTAAAAGTATTCAAGGACTCCAAGTTCAAAAAACGTGATGAACAAGGAATGGAACATCCTATTGAGTTGTCTAAGCCGGTTGAAGTTTTATTTGAAGGAAGTGACACTGACATTTACAAAAAAACGTCTAAGATAGAACCTTCGGTTAAAGATTTGTTTTCTGGAATCAAAGAAGATTTTTGTTTTTTGTTTGTTGGTCACTGGCTTCAAGGAAAGCCTGGAGAAGACAGAAAAGACATTTACATGATGATCAAAACATTTTGTGAAGTGTTTAAAAATCAGAAGAATCCTCCTGCCCTTGTATTAAAGACAAGCGGAGCTACTTTTTCAGAGATTGATAAAGACGAATGTTTACGTAAAATCAAACAATCTAAATCAGGCGTCGATGGAAAATTACCTCCTGTATATTTAATACATGGTGAGTTTACAGCCGATGAAATTAATTCATTGTATAATCATCCTAATGTAAAGGCACATGTAAGTTTCACTCATGGTGAGGGATATGGTAGACCTTTACAGGAAGCGTCAATCAGCGGAAAACCTGTGATCGCTAGTGATTGGAGTGGACACGTAGACTTTTTGGATAAAGAGTTGGCTGTTATGTTGCCTGGTGAGGTAAAACAAATTCCAGGTGGTGCTGCTAACGATTGGTTAATTCGTGAATCTTCGTGGTTCAATGTAAATTATTCTGTTGCTGCTCAAAAGTTGTATGATGTGTATAAAAATTATAATAAATATGTTCCTAAAGCTGAAAAGTTGGCAAAACGTAACAAAGAAAAGTTCTCATTGACTGCTATGGATACAGAGTTTGCTAAAATTCTTGATCAATACGTTCCTAAATTTGGAGCTACGACAGCAATAAATCTTCCACAATTAAAGAAAACTGGAGGAGGTTCTGCTCCAAGTGCTGGTGGAATTCAATTGCCAAAATTGAAAAAAGTTGGGGAAGAACAAAAAGACGATAAAATTCAAATTAAACTTCCTAAATTGAAAAAGAAATAATGAATTTGCTGATTTAAAATCGGCAAATTTTAATATTTTTACACTTTTCTATTTTTACACTATATATATTAGTAATGAAGACATTAAAAATAACCGAAGAAACTCATAAGATGCTTAAATTGTTTTGCGTTAAAAATGATTTAAAAATGAATGATTGGGTTGAACAATTAATCATAACTAATATTGAAGATGAAGAAGACTGAATGGAAACGAGAATGTCCGAAATGTGGGAAAGAGATGTATTATAAACACAAACGGGGATTGAATTCTGCTATTAAATTGAATACTAAATGTCAACATTGTTGTCAATCGGGATCAGTTAAAGATACTTCAAATGGAAACTGGATTCGTAATTGCCCATCTTGTAATAAAGAATTGTCATATAAAGATAAACGATCTTATTTAAAATATGAGGAAAAAAAATCATTGTGTAATTCTTGTACTCAAAAACGAGACATTAAAAATGGAACTCGTATTTGTTGGAACAAGGGTAAAAAAATGGATGATAAATATCGTGAATCTGTTAGAAATGGATGGAAAAAATCAAGACAACATCGTATTGGAGAACACCATCCTTTTTTTGGCAAGGATGGTCCTATGAAGGGAAAATCTATGCCTTCTGGGTCATTGGAAAAACGAATTGAAACTATGAAAAAGCGAGATAAATTCTGGTTTGGACATTCGGTTAATTTTAATAAGGAAGCTTGTAGATTTTTTGATTTATTGAATGAAGATAAAAACATAAACGGAATTCATGCTTTAAATGGAGGGGAACGTTGTTTTTCAGGATTCTTCTTGGATTATTATATTTCTGATATGAATATTGCAGTAGAATATGATGAAAAAAAACATTTTAAAGGTGGAGAACTAAAAAAAGAAGATAAAATAAGACAGATGATTTTAGAAAGGGATCATGGTATAAAATTCATACGTATCAAGGAATGTGAAACGTTTGAAAAATTTTTAATACAATTTAATAAACAATATGAAAATATCATTTCTAATAACAACTCATAATGAAGATAAAGAGTTGGATATTCTGCTAGAACAGCTAACGGAATATCTAAAGGATAATCCAGAAGATGAAATTGTTGTATTGGATGATTGTTCTGATAATCCAAATACATTAGAATTATTCAAAAAATATAAAGACAGTATTGATCTTGTTAAAAATAGATTAGACCCAATGGGAGGGGGGTTTGCGGAACAAAAGAACTTCGGAAACTCATGTTGTAGTGGGGATTACATATTTCAGATTGACAGTGATGAATATTTCACTGAAGATTTGTTATATGGATTGAAGACGTTAATTGCTGAAAATCCAGCGGTAGACTTATTTTTAGTTCCACGTATTAATATACTTCGTAACATCACGGTTAATAAGGCTGCTCCTTGGGGATGGCACATATCAAAATTTGAGGGGTTTGAAGATACTGAAGTATACCACGACTCTTCAGAAGAATATGATTTTCTTAAAAATTATAATTTCATTAAAAACGAAAAACGTATTAGTGATACTCAACTGGAAGTTACTTATGAGTTGCCTATTATAAATTTCCCAGATCCTCAACATAGATTTTACAAAAAGAACGATGTGATTCGCTGGGATAAACCGTTGCATGAAGATATAATTGGTGCGGAATTAAAGACGTTAATTCCTCCAGACCCAAATTGGTGTTTGATACATGACAAGACGATGGAAAAACAAGAAAAACAAAATCGTTTTTATATGGATAACTTCAGTGAAGGTCTTAATAGAGGTATGCGGGAATAATGAAAAAGATAAAAATTCTCAATCCCGTGAAAGGGAGAAATGAACCTACTTTTAGACCGCTGATGATGATTCGTCAGCGGTTATTAGAATATGGCATTGAGATTGTCACCGATGGTGATGACTTTGACATTTTATTTGTTGGTATGGATTCGTTTATAAACAAGAAAGTTCCTTTGTCTGAAAGCGTTGAAACGGGATTACAATTTTTGTCTACGTTAGATTGTGAATATTATTTATTTGATGGTTCTGATTCAACTTCTTTGATGGGTGCTTACGAAGTATTTATTCAAAGTAATGCAAAAGGATTGTTTAAAAATCAGTTATTAAAAAATCGTGAAGATTATAAAACGCCCACAGCTCATGGAAAATGGTGGTTTGGAACTGACAGTGACTTATTATTGGGTTATGATATTCCAGAAGATGTGTGGGATAAAATAAATTTGAGTGGATATAATTTAGGTTGGTTAAATCCATCTTATCATCAGACTGTTAATATCCACACAAAAGAAAATTCTGTTTGTGCTATTTTTCAAGCGGATCACGATTATAACGAAGATCATAAAAGTCGTAATGATCATTTTTATTCTATACACCGTAACATTTGTTGGGGAAGATTGAAAAACTCTTCACATGATGTTCATATGTCTAGATTGCCATATCAAGAATATATGCGTTTATTAGTTAAATCTTTTGCTAGTGTATCTCCTTTCGGAATGGGTGAAGTATGTTTCAGAGACTTTGAGGCAATACAATGTTATTCAGCATTGATAAAACCAACTATGGAGAACATACAAACGGCGCCTAACATATACATAGCGAATGAGACATATGTTCCTGTGTCGGTTGATTGGATAGACTTAGAAGAAAAATTGGATTACACGATTGAAAATTATGTTGACATTGTTACAAATGCCAGAGAAATGTTTTATGAAGAATATAATGTTGACAAACTGTGTAAGATATGGTATAATATATTAAATCGATGAGAAAAATATTAATAGATGTAGGTGCTCACACCGGAAATAATATAAACAAATTTTTAAAGTCTGATTATTATTCTCAGGACTTTGAAATTTTTGCTTTTGAATGCAATGAAGGATTAATAAAGCGATTCAAAACAGATTGTCCTGTTACATTGATAGAAAAGGCTGCTTGGACATACGACGGCGAAATAAAGTTTTTTATTGGGAATCCATTATCTTCCAGTATATTGATAGAAAAAAAGACTGGAAACTTAAAAGAAAAAAATTTTAAAATTGTTGATTGTGTTGATTTATCGATATGGATAAAGAATAATTTTTCACAAGACGATTTCATTATATTGTTGATGGATGTTGAAGGTGCTGAATATGATATAATCGATAAAATGGAATTGGATGGAACGCTGTCATATATAAACGATTTCTATCTGGAGTTTCACGGTGACAAATTAAGAGGATTTAATATCTGTCGTCAGAATGACATGATGGATATGTTGATAAAAAAGTTTGATAAAAACGTTTTCATTGAAAGACACTATCAGCATGATGGTTTTAAGAGATTAAATGATGAAACATAGAATATTTGGAATAGGACTTTCTAAAACAGGAACAAGTTCTTTATCGGCATATTTGTCCAGTATCAAAATAAAATCAACACATGATGATTTTGGTTTTTTTAACGCTAAAACAATAGACGATATAAAAGTTGTTGCATCCGGTGAGTCCTTTATAGGAGCATTATGTCCTGTTTGGATGTTATTATTTGAAAAATATCCAACTGCTAAGTATATTTTAACGGTTAGAGAAAAAGAGACTTGGCTCAAATCGTTGAAGAGACATCTGGAAGGTGGGAATGGGAACAAGAGTTATCGGTTAAAGGCTTTTAATGTTGAAACGTTTGATGAAAAAATATGTGGTGATTTACACGATATATATGATAGTGAAGTTATAAAATTTTTTAAAGATAAAGACAATTTATTGGTAATTGATTTAATAAAAGGAGATAGTCGAGTTAATGCTAAACGAATAAATGAATTTTTGGGCTTAACATACGATAATCAAAAAATACCGCATAAAAACAAAGGAAAACAATGAAACTGTATAAACACGAATCGAATCAAGAATACATTGATGCTCAAATTGAAAAGAATGTTGGGAAGTTGAAAAATGTATGGGCTACAACAAATGAATGTAATCTTGTAGCATCAGATATTAAAAAAAACATTCCAAATGTTAAGTTTGGGATTTGTCATGGTGCTAGAAATGGTTGGGAGGTTGAATTTTTCAAATCAAAATTAAATATTTCTGTGTTGGGAACTGATATTTCGGATACTGCTTTGAAATTTAAAGACATGATCGTTTGGGATTTTCATGATGTAAAAGAAGAATGGATTGGTTCTGTTGACTTTATATATACAAACGCCTTAGATCACTCACATACCCCAAAAAAGGCTATAGAATCTTGGATGTCGTGTTTAACCGAAAATGGAAGATTGTATGTTGAATGGAGCTCTGCTCACGAAGGAGGCGTTGATGCTGCTGATTGTTTTTCTGCTAACCTTACTGAATATAAAGAGTTGTTTTCTCAATATAATATTGAGGAGCATAAAATTGATTCACGTATTATATTATCTATATATAAATGAAAAAGAATGTAGTATTTTTGGTTGCTGTAAAAAGCAAAGATCCTAAATTGGATGATAAACATGGTGGATTTAAATACCTTGACGTTTCTATTAGAACTTGGAAATATTGGTGTGAGAAGAATGATGTAGAGTTGTTTATATACGACACTCCTTCAGAAGAAGACACTCAGAAGTATAGAGCAACATGGACTAGATGGTTTGATGTGTTTGATCAGTTAGACTCCGCCAATATAAGCTACAACAAAATACTTGTAGTTGATGGTAGCACTATGGTTCGTTGGGATTGTCCAAACTTTTTTGATATGGTAGGCGAAGATTTGGTTGCATTTAAAGCAATGGAAAATATGCGTTGGGTGTATGAAGCTGTAACAGGATATTCTGGTTTATTTAATAACTTTGAGTTTGATTGTGTGAAGTATATCGATTGTGGATTTCAAATTTTTACTGAAAAACATAAACAATTTCTAGCTGAATTGAAAGAATACTATTATTCAAATTTTGATGTCGTAAAACATTATCATGATACTGTAAAGCGTGGAACTGATCAAACTCCGTATAATTATATGCTTCAATTGAAAGATGTAAAAGTTGATGTTAATGGATTGCCTTCTGAATTTATGTTAAACCATTTGCAAAGGTTTGATTGGTTCTCACATAATTGGCAGCTTGGAGACAAAACTCCATTCTTTTTGAAATATGGTTATATTTGGAAGTTTAGTGGTTTTCCTACGAGGGGAACTAGATATGATCTAATGGAACAAACTTGGCAAGCTATTAAGGGGTTTTATGAGTAAGAATATAATTTTTATGATGAACGTCACGATTGAAGGTGACGGAAGATATAAAGCGGATCGTTCCGATCCGTATCATTGGTCGGTTAAAAGTTGGCAAAATTGGGCGGATAAACATGATTGTGAAGTATTCGTTATGGAAGATTTGTTAATGTCTAATGAAATACTTCCTATTTGTTGGCAGAGATATCATTTGTTTGATATATTGGATCACAACGAAATTGATTATGATCAAATTTGTATGGTGGATAGTGATACGATTGTTCATCCAGATACGCCTAATTTCTTTGAATTAACAGAAAATAAGTATTGTGGTGTTGCTTTGAAGGGTAGTATGGATTGGTTAATGAGAAGCATTGAAAATTATTCTATACACGCTTTTGATAATTTCAAATTAAAGTGGTCAGATTATATCAACGGCGGATTTCAAATAACAAATAAGAAGTATAAAGACTTTTACAAACAAATAATTTCATTTGAGGAATCCAATCGTGAATTGCTAAGAAAAATGGAAAATACTTTTCATGTAGGAACAGATCAAACTCCGATTAATTTTTTATTGCAACAATCTGGATTGGATTATAAAATACTCCCTTATGAATATAATATGCAGGATTTGCCAAGATTTGAAATCATTGGAGAGGATATGATCTTTACTAAGTTTGGTTACATATACCATTTTAATTGTGGCGTAAGACCCAATCCGGCTTATTATTTGGAAAAAACTTACAACTTGTTATGGAATTAAAATATAAATATAGTATTGGTGGTCATATGGTATTCTACGAGATTGAAATGCTCGAAGAAAACATACAAAGTATAAAAAACGCTTTACAAAACGTAGATAACAAAGAAAATGTAAACATTGATTATTTCTTTAATATATCAGAATGTTTTGAAAAGGTTGATGTGTCTAAGATCACCAAAGAAAAACTGGTTGATAGATTTACTTCTGTGATGGAGAATCTTAAAGTTGATGGTTATAATGTAACATATACGGTTTATGCAGACGATGACAAACCGTATACAATGACCGATTACCGTCGTGATTTTAATTATAATAAATGTCAACATTACGATTATCTAATCTGGAATGAATCGGATATGTTGATTCCCGCTCAAGCATTTGAGGTACTTGATATGGTGAAGGATTACGCTTCAGCACAAGGCATCCATCGATATATCACAACCTTTGCTGTTAGAAAAATGTGGGATGATTCTTGGAAGGAGTTAGAACACGTTAAATTTGAGAATTGTAAATATCTTGAGAAATCTGATGAAGGATGTTTCACAGAACCTCATAGTATACGTTACACAATGTCTATCGATGAAATGAATGCTATAAATGCTGAAGCTGAATCTCCTGACTTGAGAGTATTACGTCAACCTAAGTTTGATGGCAGTATGCTTATTATGAGTAGTGATCTGATTAAGTTTGGGGTTAATATACCACCGGGAATATTTGGTTTAAGTGGCGAAGACACAGCGTTCATGTATAATTGTATGCAGTTGATGGGTCAAAATTATGTTCAGTTTGTTATAAAAAATATTTTAAAGGTTCATAATCGTGAACATCCACAGAAAAGAAATTACGCCTTGACATATGATGGAAAAGATGTTAGTATACAATCTAATAAAGGCGATTGGTATAATAAAATGAGAGATGTTAATAAACAAAACCTTGATATAATGTTTCAACCGCAAGGAAAATTCTTGAGTTGGGAAGATGCTTTAGGAGGAAAGGAATAGTCATGGGATATATACTTCCACAGATATACCAATCGGCTGCACACGAAGCTGGACAAGACGTTCCAAGGATATTTTATGAATCGGGAACTTTTAAGGGAGGTTGCGCTCATAGAATAATGGATACATACAAAGAGCTGTCTCCTGTATTTGACAAATATTATACTGTTGAGTTGGGAACTGAGATTTGTAAGATCGCTTCAAAACGATACAAATATTTTGAACAACACAATTGTCAAATAAGTCATGAAATGACCCATACAGATGAACCTGACGAGGATTTTGAGGGTTCTTGTGAATACTTTGATGGTAGGCTTACATTGATCAATGACGATTGTATTAAAGCGTTACCTAAAATTTTAGAAAAACACAATGAACCGATAGCGTTTTGGTTAGATGCTCATTCAGGTGCACAGAAATATGCACGTGGTGAAGAGGATGTTCCTTTGTTAACTGAGTTAGATCAAATAAAAAATCATGGTGTGAAAAATCACATTATTGCTATTGATGATGCTCATTTATTTGGAACAATTCAACATGATAAGAAAACTGGTGAAGTTTCTTGTGATTATCGTCATGTTCCATATGAAGTAGTGGAAGCCAAAATCAAAGAAATAAATCCAAACTATGATGTTGGTATTTATGAACCATATGGAATGAAAATGGTATTAGCCTTTGTAAAATGAATATCGAAGAAATAAGAGAATCGTATCCTGAAGTGGCTTTGATGGATGGATATGACGATTGTATCGTTGGAGTTATATGTGGTGCTGGTATTCAATCTAAAGTTTGTTATTCAACTGAAAAGGTTATATGTAAATTAATGGATGGTGGGATGATGTATGATGATGCATTGGAATATCATGATTTTAATCAAGTAGGAGCGTATGTTGGTGAACATACTCCTTGTTTTTTACAGGATTTATAAGATATGAATATAGTTGTATTAAGTCAGCCCTATCCAATGGGCAATGGATGTGGATTAAATGCCGCAGTTGCAAAACAATTTAATGAAAAAGGTCATAATGTATATGAACTTGAACAGTTGAATGGTCAGAAAGAAGGCATCGATCAGTATGCTGAAATGATCAATTCTGTTCAGCCTGATTTATTATATTATGAGATGTTGGATGATGCTTCTTTTGAAGCGATCACTAAAGTAGATTGTAAAAAGATTTTGGTGTTTGCTTCAAACGGTATATTAAAAAACTACGAAGACATTTTAGATCATCCTGAGTGGTATGATGGAATTTATACAAACTCATTACAGATGGTAGATTTGTTTAATAAAAAGAACATACCAAACGAACATTTTAAATATTACCATTGTTGGGTTACGGATAATGATGTTGAGAAGGTTGATCATTATAATCACGACTGTTGTTTTTTGGGAATGGGCTTCAATCGGTTAAGCAGTGATGCTTATAAGATGGAACGAGAATTATTTTTTCTAAATCAGTTTCCATTTGATTTTGCTATATACGGAAATGGTTGGCCTCAACAGATTCCTTGGTATAAAGGTTTGTTGCCTCAGGCGGATATGGGTAAGTTATATAGTTCAACAAAATCTGCCATGGCGATCATCGCTCCTGGTCAACGTAAAATGGGTATGATAAACAATCGTTTTGTAGAGATTGGATTTTGTAAAGCTCCTATTGTAACATATGATTATCCTGAAGTGGATTGGTTTGGTGCTGAAAAATATTTAAATTTTGTTGAAACTCCACAAGACATTGTTAATACGGTGAATAGGTTGGTTAAGTTTGAAGATGACACCCGTGAAAGCGTCGATGGTATGAAAAAATTTGTTGACAAAATGACAAATGAGTATTATACTGGGTTAGATAACTTAATTGAAAAAATATGAACATAGCATTTTTTACAGAAAGTGGGTTTTCTGGAAAGTATCCACGAAATTTTGATAATAGCAGGACGGAAATTGCTTGGCAAATTGCTTTGGATGCTACTCACTATCCTATAATACATCTTCCCAACATAAACACTCAGTTTGATTTAGGCATTGTGATTTTGCCTAAGAAAAACATTGACATTGTTTCACAGGTTGACATTCCACGTGAAATGAGACGTTGTTGTAAGAAGATTGCCTTCATACAGGAGGGACCTTGTTCATACTGGGAGGATTATCCATTACATCATCAGATATGGTTTTATAATACGTTGACTGAGATGGATGTATTGTTTTGTCATAATGAGTGTGACCGCAAATATTTCGGCGGACTTGTAGACAAACCTACGTTATGGATACCTTCGCTTATGATCGAAGATACGATCATCGATGAATCAGTCGATGATCGTGATAAAATTATGATTGGAGGCAATATGTGTTCCTGGTATTCGGGAATGTGTAGTTACCTTTGTGCAAGTGAGTTTGGGTTGTCTATTCATGTTCCTACGATGGGAAGAAAAATTGACAACGAAGAACAAATGGATAATCTAACACATCTTCCTTATATGAATTGGAGTCAATGGATTTCAAATTTAAAACATTATTTTGCTGGTGTTCATCTTATGAGAACTCATGCTGCTGGAACGTTTGCTTTGAATTGCTCCTATTGGGGATCGCCTTGTATCGGTTATAAAAATCTAATGACACAGGAGTTATGTCATCCTTCGTTATCTGTGGAACTGAATGACATTGAAACTGCTAGAAAGTTAGCGAACAGACTAAGACATGATCATGGGTTTTACCAAGAGTGTTCAGCAGAAGCTAAAGAGAATTACAAAGAACATTTCTCAGAAGATAAGTTTTTAAAGCGGTTTGAAGAATATAAAAATCAAATATTTTAGTTATGGCTGGTATAGTTGCAGTTAATACAATTCCGTATCGTCCGATGTTGAACGATAAAATAACAAAGGATCATTATATGGTAATTGTTCATATAGATCCTGTAAGCGGTGAAGAAAAAGAATATAGAATATCAGCATTAGATTGGTATAAAGGTGTTGCTGATTTACAACGTGAAGTCAAAATAAAAAATTATAAAAATAATAGAGATTCATGAGTTCTAGTAACGGTTATAGTCAAATAGTAGGAGGCAGACACAACACAACTTCAAGTGGTTATGTGTTGTTTGATCGTTTGACTGTTCCTAAACTTGTTGCGTTTGCAAGAGAACAATTTAAAGCTGAAGAAGTTGATGCTTATCGTAGAAATTATGTAGAGGTTCGACTTTTAGTAAACGGAACTGATATTGGTTATGAAACTCTATTAGACGATACTAAAGAAAATGAAAAGACTAAATTGTTGAAATATATAAGGTCTTATAAAATTAAAAAATACAATGAACATCGAAGATGAAATTGCCAAATCTATGGCGGAAGAATTAACAAAAGAGATTGATCGTGAAATTTATAGTAGTTTTGATGTTGATATGTATCAAAACACAGTTGAACAATATCTTAACTTAAATGAAAATGCTTGTAATGTGAATGGTGATATTGTTTATATAAATGGAGAAGAAACTGACTTAACATATGAATATCCTAGAAACCACGAAAAAACTTTAAACGATTTGCAAAGATACAAACGAAAGTTAAAGATCAAAAAATACAAGGAAAACAATGAAAGAAACTTTATCGTCTGACAAAACATATTGGCAATCCAAAAAATTTCGTGGAGCGATGGTTGGATTAGGATTGGTTACATTTGGTTTTATAAGCGGATTGATGTGTTTATATTTTAATCCTGATTTATCTACTACTATAGAAAATATATTTTTAAATTTTACAAGAACAATTGGGATGATAACTATAGTATTGGTCGGTGGTCAATCTGCTGTTGATGCTATTGCTGATTACGGAAAAACAAGAAAATGAATGATCCTTTAAAATCTTCTGGATTTGATTCCAGATATGAAGCTTGGTTACAAGATGTAACTAAATGGGCGAACAGACATAATATATCTGTAGCGTCTGCTATATCAATTTTATTTAATGATTCGCCTTATAACTCTGAAGGTGGTCCTGATTTAATAACGTCTAATGATTTATATTGGGCTGAATCTAGCGAATTTTATTTTAAATACCATAACGCAAAATAAACTTGACATTGTTCAATTTTGTGATATAGTAAAGCGGTATGAAACGATTGCTAAAGAAATTATTTAGGATAAAAACATTCGTTCGTGTATTAGAACCATATAAAAAAGAATTTCTCGGTGAAAAATTTGATAGCTATAGATCAACTGAATATACCTATTGTGTTGAATATAATACATTTAAAGTAGAGTGGTTTTGTGGAGGCGGTTGTGGGAGTTCTTGGTTGGGTGATAAAGAATGTGACATCTTGAGAAAGAAAATAAACTCAGGTGAGTTATATTTGAACGTTGATTTGCCAGGAAGTAGAACAAATAAAATAAAAGCATATAAGGAAAAAAAATGTTTAAAGAAAAAAAATTGAGAGATCCACAGTTATCAGCGCATGTGAAGGAATTATTGGGTGAATCTACTATCGAAGATCTCACAGATGGTTTTCAGAAAACCGTTCCAGCTGATAATAGTGAATATTATTTATATGAATATAAATTAAAAAATAGTATACCTTCTTTTGCGGAAACCCAGATCAGATATAATTGTCCAATTGCGGGATTTGTAGATAAAACTATACATGTTCCGGTTGAAATTATTGGTCTTGATGTAGAATATAGACAGCCTGATTGTTTTATAGTAAGACAATTTGAAAAAATTAAAATGTATCATTCGGGTTCTATTTGTAATGAACTTCCTAACGATTCATGTCTTATATCTTCAGAAAAACAAGAACAAATTAAAATAGAGGAATTGCATAATAAAAATTTGAATTCTTTGTGTTCTAATTTAGAGGCGGTAAAAAAGAAAAGTTCTTTGGATAACAAACATGTAGCTGAATTTGTATTTCAACATCACTCAGACAATCTTGAGGTTAAAATGTATTATTTGTCTTTATATAAATCAGCGTTGCTAAACAACGACTCAATAAAGTTTGATTGGTTGGTAGGTTTGCTTACTAAACATTTCCCAAAAGAATTGGGAGAATTGCTGTTCAATACACACAAAGAATGAAAGACGTTGATGGACATATACAAACGTATAGGGTGGGTAGAAAAGATCAGAACCGTTAAAATTAAAAACTACAAAAAAAGAAAGATTGACAATAAATAATTTTGTGGTATATTAAAAACATATGAAAATTAAGCATACTCA
>Ga0208645_1002416_pt1 | contig 14886 bp, 17 predicted proteins | sample VirMetDEL_Sep_01_FD_184519 | JGI IMG/M metagenome (GOLD analysis project Ga0208645, IMG submission 184519) | Aqueous microbial communities from the Delaware River and Bay under freshwater to marine salinity gradient to study organic matter... | ecosystem: Environmental > Aquatic > Marine >... | reverse complement strand
GAAACTGGTCAGCTGGAACTTATGAAACATCCAAACTTTTCATTTATTTATGAAGCAGAAAAAGACGCGAACTATCCCCCAGAAATTACAACCCCATACACCGACACCGATAATGTCCCTTTCTGAATGGAAGGAAGCCCAAAGAAAGAAGTTCCGATTGATGGCTGAGAAAAACCCTGAGGTCTGGAACTTGCAGAAAGTATTTGATTTGAGACTTGACATGGGGCGCAAATGAAGATAATCAACCTGACTCCTCATCCAGTCATCATCCTCAATAAAAACAAAAAAGTCATCATGCACCTTGAGCCATCGGGCGAAGTGGCGCGAGTCACGAAGATAACTGAACAGGTCGACCACCTGGGAGCCATTCCGGTCAGTCGGGCGCGGTTTGGGAAGATTAAGGGGCTGCCAGATGCTGGGCGGAATTGTGTGTACGTGGTGAGCAAGATGGTGTATGAGGCGGCAAAGGGGAGGAGTGATTTGTATTATCCAGCCGAGAAGGTGAGGGAGGGGAACTGGGTGATTGGATGTAGAAGTTTGGGGATATGAAGATTGAAGCATACTATCAGAATCAAATAATCCTCGGGGTTTCATGGGGGATTGCAGTCATACCGAGGCGCGCTTACGTTTGTCTTGAGTTGCCGTTTGTGACTGTTCAAGTTTATCTTTGGGAAATAAAAAGGCAAACATGACCTACATCGGCATAGACCCAGCGTATCGTAAAAACGGATTTACCATCTGCATCATCAAAAAGAACCTCGTCAGATACGAGACTATGAAGTCCGGCTTCCTCGACTTCGCAAAATGGCTGATGCAATCAAGCATGGAGGGCCTCTTTTCAGATGTGGTGTTCTGCATCGAGAACTCAGCGCTTCAAAATACAAGCTTCGATATGTCAGGCCCTCCTGCAGTCGTAGCTAAGAAGGGGCGGAATGTCGGCATGAATCAAGCCATCAGTCAATGCACGGTTGACTTAACGAGGCAGTTCTTCCAGGATGTGTATGAGATAAGCCCTAAGGACAAGGGGCAAAAGTGGACTCATGAGGAATACCGAGGAGTGATGGATCAAGCCGGATATGTAGCTACAAAGAAGACGAGTAACCAAGACGAGAGGGATGCCTTCAAGCTCGCGTTAATCGCGAAGAAAAGGCACGGAATGAGTGGGCCTTTAATTTAGCACGTAGGCACGTGGTCACGTTTACCAATTTACCACTTGGTAAAGTAGTAAAGTGATAAATTAGTACAAATTATTTTTTGTTGTGAAATTTGCAAATACAAAAAGTTGTACATACCTTTGAGGCTAACCAAACCCTCAAAATATGAGAGCATTCTCAGGAGCCCAGCGAAAATCGCTGTACAACACATCAGAAGGAAGATGCCAATCCTGCGGTAAACCCCTGCCCGAAAACTGGCACGCTGATCACATTATTCCATTTTCAAAAGGCGGAGAAACTCATCTGGCAAATGGTCAGGCACTTTGTCCGTCGTGTAATCTTTCAAAATCCAATACCATGAAAGTAAAAAGGAAGACGTTTGAGCCTCGAGTTTGGCAACGAAATTGTTATCTTGACTACATAACTCGAGATAAGAAAGTCTATTCAATAGGCGCAGTACCTGGGGCGGGAAAATCAAAGACTGCTGCATTTATTATTGATTATCTTTTGGAAGTTAAAAAAATTGATTTCTTCTTTGTCATCAGCCCACAAGAAAACAAGAAACCAGAATGGCGCGAGGATTTCCTTGCCTACTTTGGAATTCCAATTCAGTTGGATTATTCGAGCGATAGAAAAATCAAGAAAAAAATGTTTGACGGTGCTGTGATGACATACGCAGGCCTCAATGAATCGACCGCAAAAGAGATAAACAAGTTCTGCAAAAAACATAATGTTGCAGTTGTCTTTGACGAGATACACCATCTGAGCGAATCCGGACACAGCGCCTGGGGAACTTACGCGCAACTTGCTTTTTCAAATGCTGAAAGAGTGATAAGTCTATCCGGAACATTTTGGCGCGAGGACAATATGAGGATTCCATTTCTTGAGCTTGTGCCTAACGGATATAAAATTGATTACGGGTACAGTTATGCTGATTCAATTAATGATGGCAACAGTCGCAAGATTCAATTTAGCTTTTATGATCCTAAGATTGACATGAAAGGCAAGTATCCTTACAATGGCCTTTTGTCTGAAATCGAAAAAGAGAATCAACTAAATTTAGCATACAGGGCGCTTGTAAGTGAGAAAAGCATTGACCTTGCTGATGTGATTGATCACGCATATTCAAAGCTTCAAGAAATCAGAAATGCCGACATGCCAAATGCTGGAATGATTCTTTTTGCTCCAGATAAAAATACAGCATACGCATTGCAAAGATGGCTGGAGTCTCCGACCTTCAACATCCAATCAACTGTTGTGACATCTGAAGACCAAGCAAGCTCAAAAGAAATACAGAGATTTAAGGATTCAGAGGATGAGTGTATTATCGCGGTTAACATGATTTCTGAAGGCGTCGACATTCCGCGCTTGCGCGTTGGGGTTTATCTGTCCATTTATAAGACCTATCTCTATTTCATGCAGTCCATTGTTGGCCGAACAATTCGCGTAACTCAGGATGAATACAGGAGGAGTCAGAGTACCAAATGTGTCAATTACAGCTATGCCTACATCTTGGAGCATCCAGAACTAAAGCGACATTCCGAGCAAGTACTGGAGGAAATAAAGATTGCAGATATACGACAGGAAATTGAAAAGTCAATTGAATATTCAGACCTTGATCTTGATGGCGATACAAGAGAAAGAAATGGAATTGATATTGATTTGACTGTTGAAGATCTTGACAAGATAACTCACATATCTGATGGCATACAACATTCTCAGCAAGCGATAGATATTGTTGAGAGTATGCTTGCATCAACCAGTACAATACTCCCTCCTGACGATAAGGTGAGAATGATTCAGGCCTTTATGGAGAAATTTCAAGTTCCGGATAAAGTAACAAATTTGACAGATTCATTCTGCGATGACCCGGCGGCTATAATGAAATCGTTTTATGATGGAATTTCAAAAAAGAAAAACAAAATAGCTGGTTACATCCTGAATAAAGGGTATTTCGACCATGTACAAGTATGGGAAAAAGTTGGCCGCCACGTCAATTTCAAATTCGGGCCAATTGGCCAAAAGCACGACAATGACATCGAAACACTGAAAGAAGTGGATTCGTATTTGAATGAATTGTCTATTGACATCAGAAATGAAAATAATTTAGAAGCATTTGTAAAAACACTTAAGTAATGGAAAACAAAATAAGTACACCTAAACTTGTCGGCCAAATGATACCGACACTTGCCAGGTCAATCAGCGAACACAAAAGCAACACATCAGTAGTACCTGACTTGATAAACATGCTTTTTGAAAAGTACCCGGATGGCACAATCAAGTACAAGCATTTCATTATTCCGCACACAGGTGAGGAAGTGAGACATGAAACCCTTGATGACTTTCTTGCGGCACATATTCCACACGGCCTCCAATGCACGCGCGAGGATCTGCGCAAATGGGCTGACTATGTGCCGGATAGGATTAAGGAGGAAGTAAGAAGTGAACTTGCTGGGGATTTAGGGCCACAAGGAAGGCCTGAAAAACCTGTTATTAACAGGTTTAATGCTCAGGTGATGAAATACAGCACTTCAGGACAAAACTACATAATCGCTCGCCTCAAACGCGATAACCCTGAGATGGCTCAGAAAGTACTCTCAGGTGAATTGTCAGCGCACCAGGCAAGTATCAAGGCTGGGATACGAAAGGAATACATTCAGATGCAGCGCAACCCAATAAAGATTGTCGAGAAACTTAGGGCGGCTCTGACAAAGGATGAGCTCCAAGAGGTGCGAATGCTACTTTGTGAATTGTGATTCGAAAACCGTATCTTGGGACAAAACCCCATGACTTACTCCATAGTTCAGCGGAATGCAGACGGAAGTGTACTATTTGAAAAATACGAGAACATCACCAACTCGCAGCTGGTAGTTATCTTCGAGCATCAAGACAAGATGCAAGAGATTGAGGAGGCCGATCAGCGAGAAATTGAACAAATAAAAGAATACACTACCATCGAGATACTGATGCAAGCCCCATTTATCAACTGCTTCGAATCGAAGCCTGAGCTGGTCAAGATGTTCGAGCTTTACGATATTGAGCAGAAAACAATCATCTACAACTACTTCATTGAGGCTGAATGCTACCGAGCGGCCTCAGAAATTGACCAAATTATCCGCAATGGCAAATCTGAACAATAAAACCACACCAGAGCTCGCTCAAATCCTCGATGACTTCCGAGTACCTCCCAAGCCGGGAGTGCCTCGGGAGAAGCGAGGGTTCAATATCTGGCGAGTGCTTGGCAATCTGCTTTACTTCCTTGCAATCATCATTGAGTTCCTTAATCGGCTCGAAGACCTTGGCGTCATCAAGCCACGAAGATAGCTTTCATTTTTTCTTAATTTTTTTTCATGTTTTTGTGTTTGAATGAGAATCTGGAGGGGGCTATTGAGAGCCCCCACTTTTTACATCTAAACCATCAGCCATGTTCGTAAACATAAAGCTAAAAAGAGGCGCTCAGATGCCGCGCAAGGCCCACAACACAGATGCAGCGTTTGACCTTTATGCCCATTGGATAGAATACCAAGAGGGTATGATGGTCATCGGTACAGGTGTTCACATTGAGGTACCCAACGGCCATGTCGGCCTCGTCTTTCCGCGTTCATCCATAACAAACACAATTCACCGAATGGCCAACTGTGTCGGAGTGATTGACCCGGGCTATACAGGCGAGATACTGGCCAAATACGACAGCACTTTTAATACTGATGCGAAAAGATATGAGATTGGTGACCGATGCGCTCAGATTCTCTTCCTCAAAACTTTGGACGTTCAATTTGCAGAAGTTGAAGAGCTTGCAGAGACTAACCGCGGAGATGGTGGCTATGGCTCCACAAATGAGCCAATCGATATCGAAGACCCTTTCCTTGATTCCTAATCATTAAATCCAACAACCATGATCAACCAAGCACAACTAATCGGCCGCCTCGGCAAAGAGCCCGAAATCAAGACAGGCGAGAACTACACACTTGCAACCTTCAGTCTTGCCACTTCTGAAAGCTACAAAGACAAGTCAGGAGAATGGCAAGAACAGACCGAGTGGCACAATGTCAAGGCATGGGGCTACAATGCCCAGCGGTGCGAGAAGCTCAACACGGGAGACCTCGTGTGGGTGACTGGAAAGATTCACTACGATTCTTATGAGGTGGAAGGAGTCAAGAAATACCGGACTGAGATAATTGCTTCCCAAATCCGAGCGCTCAAGGTCAGCGGAGAGGGACATACTGCGCAAGAGCCGGCCGCGCTTCCGGCTGGGGATGATGATGGTTCAGATATGCCATTCTAAAACTATAAATTAAAAAAACATGAAAGCCACAATCACAAAAACAAACCTACTCAAGGCGCTCACCAAATGCGCCAAGGCCATTCAGCCAAACCCTATTCATCCGACTCTGTCGAACTTTTATCTTGACTTTAGGCACGACACCCTCCAGGTAACAGGCTCCAATCTCAAGATGACAATCATGAGCCAAGTGGATTGCGACTTCAAAGATTCATTCAGTTGCCTTGTGCCATCTAAAACCTTCCTTGAGACAATCAAGAGCCTCCCAAACCAACCGCTTGAGTTGCACCTATCAGAGACAGACATCACGGTCAAATCAGCCCAAGGCGTCTACAAGTTAGCCACCGAACCAACTGGCCAATATCCTGACACAGTCAAATTGGGCAAGTTCTCAACGATGTTCAAAGCGGATACTTCTGAGCTAAAAGACAACATTGCGCGCACCATCATTGCCGTCTCGAAAGATGAACTCAGGCCATCGATGACAGGACTACTGTTCGAGACAGAGAACAAAGCCATCAGAATCGTAGCAACAGATGCCCACATGCTGAGCTCTACGACTTTTAATGATGTCGAGGTATCTGATGAGTTGCGTGTAGTGGTACCTGCGAAGGAAGTAAATGCAGCAGCCTCAATCATCGAAGCAATAGATGTAAAGCTGTCATTTTACGAGAACTTTATGAAAATCGAAGACGGCACGACATACATCTACCTCCAGCTAATAGATGCCATCTTCCCGAACTACAAACAAGTAGTACCAACCAATCATACTTGCATTGTCGAAATAGACCGGGAGCGATTCAGCGGAGCCCTGAGGCGAATTTCTAACTTCACCAACACTCAGACCAATCAAATCAAACTGACACTTGACAAAGTAGATGGAACCAACCGCATCACAATAGGAGCGCAAGACCTGGACATGAACAGCGAAGGATATGAGACCTTTGAAGTCCATTCAGAAAACTTCCCGACAGCGATGAACATCGGATTCAACGTGAAGATGCTGATGGCGGCAGTTGATTCATACGCAACCGAGACAATCACACTACTTATGACAGACCCAAACAAGGCGGCTATTATCAAGCATGAAACCGACAGCCAAGATTTCGTGTTGATTATGCCAGTAGTACTAAACTGACAGCCATGCCACTACCAACAAAGCGACCAACCGAATCAAAGAAGGAGTTTGTAGCTCGCTGCATGAGCGATGACAAAGTGATTGCGGAGTTCCCGAACACATCGCAAAGGGCGGCTGTGTGCTATGCCCAGGCTGAGAAAACTAATCGAAGGACAAGGACAAGACGATGAGCGAGCAAAACAGAACCGTACAGCAAAAAAAGCTGATGATTGAGGCCCTTGAGAAAAGCCTTGGCGTGGTCACTACTGCGTGCAAGGCTTGCGGCATTCCTCGCTCAGCTCATTACAGATGGATGAATGAGGATCCAAACTATGCGGTATCTGTTAACGATTTAGAAAACCTCACACTTGACTTCGCAGAGTCAGCACTACACAGGCAGATAAAAGAAGGCAACACCACCGCCACAATTTTCTTCTTAAAGACAAAAGGCAAAAAACGTGGCTACATCGAACGCCAAGAGCTCACGGGGGCGGAAGGCAAGCCGCTCAGCGGCCAAAGTAAAACCGACTACTCGAAACTCAGTACAAAAGAGCTTGAGCAGTTATACGGACTACTCAGAAAGGCAAATACAGATTGAACTTGCGCGTAGGTCTCTCAAGTGGTTCGTTGAGTCAACTATGCCGGAATATCAGTTCTCCTGGCACAATCAACTACTCATTGACAAGCTGGAAGCCTTCGCGCGGAAAGAAATAAAGAGGCTGATGGTGTTCATGCCTCCGCGCCATGGTAAGTCTCAGTTAGTCAGCCGACATCTTCCTGCATACCTTTTCGGTCAAAACCCAGACGCACGAGTGATTGCCTGCTCATATTCCGCAGACCTTGCTAGCTCCATGAACCGAGACGTTCAGCGAATAGTCGACTCTGATGATTACCGCGACATTTATCCCGAGGCGCAAATTAACTCAAAGAATGTGGTTACGACCCAAACTTACTTGAGGAACTCGACAATCTTTGAGATTGTAGGCCGAAAAGGTTACTATGTCAGCGCTGGCGTCGGTGGCCCAATCACAGGTAAGGGCGCAGACTTCGCCATCATTGATGACCCGGTAAAGAATGCAGAGGAGGCTAACAGCCCGACCATTCGCTCCAAACATTGGGAGTGGTACACGTCAACCTTTTACACGCGACTTGAGAAGGATGGCTCCATTCTCATCACACTTACGAGATGGAATGAGGATGACCTTGCTGGCCGATTGCTGAAACTCCAAGAGCAAAGCCCCGAGGCTGACCGATGGGAGATAGTCACATTTCCAGCCATCAAGGAAAACGATGACAACGCTGACGATCCTCGCCAAGTTGGTGAGGCGCTTTGGCCTTTCAAGTACCCGGTTGACAAACTAAATGCAATCAAAGCCTCAGTCGGTTCGCGCGTCTGGGCATCACTTTACCAACAGCGGCCAGCCCCCGAGGAAGGCGGCCTCATCAAAAAGGACTGGTTCGCTCGATATCATCCCGAGCAACTGCCTCCCAATCCTGTCGTGAACTTCTACCTCGATACCGCATACACCGAAAAGCAAAACAATGACCCGACTGCTATCATCGCCTACACCATGCATCAGCAAAAGCTCTACATCTTGCGATGCTCTGCTGTCAGAAAAGAATTTCCGGAACTTATACCCTATATTATTTCGTTCGCAAACGAGAACGGATACACGACTCGCTCGCGGATAGTCATCGAGCCAAAAGCCTCAGGGCTGTCTGTCATCCAAACATTGAAAAAAGAAACAGGCCTCAACGTGATTGCAGACAAGCCACCGAAGGATTCCAAGATTACGCGAGTAAACGCAGTCAGCGCCATCATCGAGGCTGGCCGCGTTCTGTTGCCCGAGTCTGGTGGTTGGGTTGATGGATTCATTTCTGAGTGTACGGTGTTCCCAAATGGGGCGCATGACGACCAGGTCGATTGCTTGGTCGGCGCTATAAATCAATCATTTAAGCCGCGAAGTATCGCACAAATGATATAAATACCCTAATTTTGTATAAATTACAGCCATAATGGTGACAATCGAACAAGGCATACAGGCGCTTCAAGACACGGTCAAGTTTGACCTACGCCATCCGCACTACAACGACACAGTTGAGCTGTCTGAGTTCCTCTACAAGCTGGTCTCAGGCAAGGAGCAGGAGGAACTCATCACTCACTACAAGATGCGCGAGACCGACGAGCAAAAGGCGCAACGCGTGCATCTGACTCGCACGATGACCAAGTATGCCTCCCAACAAATCATGAATTTCTTCGGTCGGGTTCGTCGCTCAGACAACCGAAAAAAGACCGTTAAGCACGACAACGAGCAGTCTCTTGAGCTGATTCAAGCGCAAGAGATGAATTTCCACGCTGGTCAGTCGCTCGAAGATTATCTGTTCGCGACTCTGATGAGCCTCACGTTCATGGATCCCAACAGCTTCATTCTTTTCGAGCGCAAGGATGAGCGCGGCCCACAAGGCGAGATAGTCAGCACGAAGACCTATCCGGTAATGGTGTTGTCTGAGCAGACGCTGAATCACCACTTCGAGGATGGGAATCTGCAATGGATAGTGGTTCGCATGAACCGGCACGATGTGGCAAGAATCGAGGGCTATGAGGGCGAAGAGCTTGAACATATTGAAAGAGAAGATTTCTATTTGTACGCAGCAGGCTTCACAATCGAACTCAAAGAGATGAGCAGCATGGCCGGCATCGAACTTCAACCCGGTCAGGAGTGGATGGTTGTGGATTCAAAGTTCTCGAACGAAAAGAAATACTACCTCCAAACGGTGTACAATCCCGGCACCACCGAGATACCAGTCCATCCGGTCGGTGCTTACTTCAGCCAAGAAAACCCAGCCATCTACACTTCCCCACTTGAGCCAGCGCACGAGGTCTTCCATGACCTCATCAACCTCAAGTCTGAGTTCGACCTGACAAAGGCCTTGCACACATTCCTTCAAAAGATTCAGTACGCGCCACCTTGCGACTTTGAAAACGAGTACGGTCATTGTCAATCTGGCTACATTGCCGGTCAGCCTTGCCCGAGCTGCAAAGGCACAGGGGTCGAGATTCATAAGACTACGCAGGATGTCATCTTGGTCAAGTGGCCAGCATCAAAAGACGAATGGATACCGCTTGAAGATGTCGCGCACTACGTCGAACTTCCCGAATGGCTCCCCAAGTGGCAGGCTGAGCAGTTGGAGATTCTGCTCAAGCGCATCAGCCTCGCGGTATTTGGGACTGAAGTATTCACAGCCCCATCAGCTGGAGCGCGGACAGCCACCGAGGTCATGATTGAATGGGAAAAGGTCTACGACAAGCTCACACCATTTGCGCACAAAGTCTCAGAGCTTTACCGAGCCGGCATTCGCCACATTGCTGAGTACCTTGAAGTGCGTGAAGGTCTGACAGTTGACCACAAGTTTCCATATGACTTCAAGTTTGAGACAATCAATGACCTCCTTGTGATGCTTCAAGCAGCAAAAGACTCGGGCGCTTCTTTTGAGGTTCAAGACGAGATTGAGCGACGCATACTTGAAAAGCAATATGCCAACACGCCTGAGATGATGAGAAGGATATCTGCCAAGCGCAAGTTCATTCCGTTTAGAGGCAAGTCAGTCGAAGAGATTGCCATCATCCTTTCAAGCAGGGCGGATGATGACCCTGACAAGGTGCTTTACGAGGGATTTGAGCAAATCTTCACGGAGATTGAGGCCGAGAGCCCAGACTTTTATCTCTTCCCTTACGCTGTGCAAAAGCAAATCGTACTTGATAAAGCCGAGGCTAAAGCTCGCGAGGTTCGGTACATGAATAACTTGGCCGGAGCCATGGCGGAGCTGAACGCGATACCACAAGAGGAGGGACTTGATGACGAAATAATTGAATAGAATGTACACCTACACCTATATTGACGAAAACCAAAACAGAGTGACGAAAAATGCAGAAACTCTTCTGGAAATTATTGAAGATTGCGAGCGCTACGGTATTGAGGAGGCGTTTGATGAAAGCGGCAATGATCTCACTCAGGCGATCAAGCAGATACTTGTTGACAGATTCCCGTTTTAAAATGAGCAGATTCCACTACATAATAGACCCAGGTCACGGTGAAATGACGCACGGCAAGCGCTCACCAATCACCGAAGATGGCCGCCAACTGCTTGAATACGAGTTCAATCAAGAGGTAGCAGGCCGATTGTCTGAACTACTCACAGCGCACAGCATCCGCCATTCGGTCACCATTACACAGCCGCGGAATCATGCCGATGATGTTCAATTCAGAGCTGGCTACACCAAAGGCCTGACCGATGTGCTTGACAATGTGATATTTGTCAGCATCCACGGCAATGCAGGGCCGGGCAATCAGTTCAATGACCAGTTCACCGGAGTCGAGACCTTTGCAAATGAAAAAGGCGAAGAGATTGCCGAGATATTTCAGAAGCACCTAGTCAGACGCACAAAGCTCCGCAATCGAGGTGTCAAGGATGGGCGTTGGATTTATGTGCTGCGCAACGCAAACTGTCCTGCCGTCTTAACCGAGAACGGCTTCTTCAATGGTGCGGATTTCGAGATGATGATGACCGACGAATTTAGAATGGAAGTTGCCAAAGCGCACTATGAAGCCATCCGCGAAATTGAAAAGAAGATTAAATGAAAGAAGAAAAGCATCATGATATAAAAGTATGCGACGGTCGCGAATGTCCTTATAAACTGCATTGCTGGAGATTCCTTAAGCCGCGCGGAGAGATGGAAGAATACTTTGATGAGCCACCATTTCAAATTTGGAACTTGATGGACACACCGAACACGAGCAGTACGGCGAAGGGCTTTCATTGTGATTACATCCTAAAGCCGGAGGGTAGATGAAGAGTAGGAGCGAATATGGACGCGAGAGGCGCAGTTTTGCGGCTCGTATGCAAGACCTACTGAGGCGCAAGGCCGCAGCAGCTCAGGCGCGCGTTTATTCGCTCATCATTCCCCTACTCACAGAATTTGAAAGCGAGGCAGGGCGCTTGGTGTTCAATGTGGCCAATATCTCACGCATCACTCAAGTCAGGCGCATAGTTGACGAGTCACTTGCTCAGGAAGGCTCTGTGATTGCCAGATGGATAGCAGCAAAGGTATTGAGCCTTGCGGACTTGAACCGTTTGTACTTTAAGTCTTTCACTCCTCGGCCTATCGAACAGGTTGAGCAAATCGCCAAAAGGAATGTGATGCTGCGCCTCGGTTATGATATCGAGACAGGTGATTTGATTCGAGGCGGATACCTTGATGACATTGCGCGAAATACTCAAGTCGGTCAGGTGGTCGGTTCTGCCATCAACCGCTCACTTGGGGCTCGCATGGGGCTCAGGGAATTTCAGTCGAACTTCAAGGCGGTATTTACTAACCCACAAGGCCTCGGTCTTGCAGAGCGCCACTTTTACACGAATACCTTTGACCTATTCCAGCAATATGACCGGTCTATCTCAAAAGAATATGCCGACCAGCTTAATCTTAACTATGCCGTCTACTCAGGCACCACGATGAGCAAGACCAGACCATTCTGCTCGGCCCGAGTGGGCAAGGTGTTCACGCGCGAAGAAGTTGAGTCATGGCGGAATCTTTCATTTGAAGGAAAGCCAAAAAATTACAACCCATCCACCGACCTGGGCGGATACAACTGCCGGCATTCCCTCGATTGGATAAGTGACGAACTTGCAGCCCGATTCGGTCGCGATGTGGAAGCAGACCAAAACCAAACAGTTGAAGCATGACAGAGAGACTTGACCCATGCCCTGCGTACTACTTAGCCCAAGATTTCGAGGTCTGGGATGTGGCCGAAGCTTGGGGACTTGATAAAGATGCGTACCTGTTCAATGTTTTGAAGTACATTGCCAGAGCCGGCAAAAAGAACGCAGAGACCGAACTTGCTGACTTGAAAAAGGCGCGCTCCTACATTCAGCGTCGCATCGAAAAATTGGAAGGATGAATGTCAATGATAAATATCAATTCTTTGTAACTGTCAACTCCGTGACCACTCAAGTCTACCCGGCCGTTGATGACTTAGAAATTCAATGGCAACTGCAAGATGATGAAGAATATTACCGTCAATCGGTGGCGAATGGTCTTGTGTTTGTCAACAATTCAAAGCGAAGCATAACCGACTACGACTTTCTCAAAGCAATCGAAGATGGATCCGACCGATGCGATGAGATTACCATTGAAATAAAGAGCACTTGCACGAATCCGGCCACAACTCTGCTGACTGGTCTTCTCGTCATGACTAAAGCGCAATGGGATGAGGATAATTGCACCGTAACCATTCCGGTAACTACGAATGACGAGTATACCTGTTTGATTGCGAATAAGGATGAGGTGGTTGATTTCAGCGAACTCACCAGCTACTCAGTCAAGAGCTTTGTTGGCGAGATTGAAACAGCAGGCCCATTCACAAATGACAGCCCGACACGATTGGGTGAATCATACATACCTGCCGGACTTACTGGCTCCGAGTGGGTACTTATCAGATACACAGCAGAACTTATAAGTCCGACCACCTGGCAGGAAACTTGGGAGTTTGTGCGCGAGAAGGTCACAGGAGGTACTCAGCCACCCGGATTTGGTTGGGTTTCTGAAGGTAGCGATTGGGTCAGAGCTGTAATTGTAGATTTGCTTTCATCTCAAGCCTTCCCAGGTACATTTGGGACTGATTTGGATATTCAGTACCAAGTACGAGGTAGTGACTCCTTTGAGGCGGATAATGGGCGGCTATTGTCCGATATCATTGAAAAGGTGGTTGAGCAATGTGGAGACTTGACGGTTGTCTCAAACTTCTTCAACATTAACCCAGACGGAACTGAACCGGCCAATAGCGTATACGCGGCCGCCAGCACTTATCTTCAAACCTTGATGGTTTGGCAAAAGTCAGATATTAAGCGATTTGATGATTTGAACAATGCAACCAAGCTCATCATCAGTTGGAGTGATTTGTACGAGAACTTGTACAACCTGTTCAATATCAGAATAGTAGTTGACGGCTCAACCTTGCGAATCGAGCACTTGAGTTATTTCACCGCGGCCAATGGGCTTGACCTGACAACTCAGAAGAACGAATACCTTGAAGGAACTCGACGGTATTCATATGATGATGCGACCTACGCTAATGTTGAGAAGTTCGAGTTCATGGATCGGGTTTCGGAGAGCTTCAAAGGCTTTGATATCCTATACAACAGCAGCTGCGTCGACCCTGAGGCCTCGCCTGTCAACTATCAAGCCACACTATTCACAACAGACTTGGATTTCTGCCTTGACTTCCCCGACGATGTGGATGACGATGGTTTCTTCCTTGCGAATGTGGCCCTCTATGATTCAGAACTATTCATCCAAAAATACCCAGTACCAGGATTCACAGCTCTCGGCCCTCAGTTCAATGGCCATCTTGCCATGCCAAACCTTCACGAATTTTATTGGAAGCACGGCCGCATATTTTTGACCGGAGAAATGAACCAGACAGCCACAACCTTTGAAAGCACGATACCAACCAAAGCCCAAACACCAATCACTTTCAAGATGTGCTGCAACGAACTTTTAAGTTTTAACGTTGATGAATTGATGCAGAGCCAATACGGTTGGGGAAAAATTAACACAGCGCGCTACTCCACAAAGACCGAAGCACTCACAGTCGAACTTATGCACTCATGATATACCAACTAAATACCGGCAACATCCTTCCATTTTTCGAAAAGCTGGAAAACCAAATCGGGCGGAGGGAGGATATCAGTTCCCAGTTCGGTCTGCCATGTCCGCGGTATGCCTTTCTGCCTTTTCAATTCATTAGCCAGATACCCATCGCCACTTACAGCTGGTCATATGTCAACCTTTGCGAACCAGACACAGTTGTTGCCTTGCCTTCTGAGTACCTCACCAAGCATTGCACAACCGAGACAGGGCCGCAGTTCTTGACTTATAACGGTGATGTCATTTGGGAGGAAGACTTTGATTGCGGCAACTATTACTTGATTCTCACGATTAACGGAGTTGACTATTACAGCGAGGTGATGAACTTGGATTCAATCTGCGATGAGATACACCACAAGTTGGAAATCACAGGCTGTGTTCTTGAGCCAGTGATCGGAGGCGATGGTGTGAGGTTCACCTTTGCCACAGAAGGCCGAACAGGTAAAGGGGTCAACTCAATACTGAACGAATACGACACAGGGTCTGGCTTCACAACAGGCACAACCTTTGCGCTTCTGAAGTCCATTGAAACAGCCGAAATAAGGGTGACAGTAAACAGCGATTGCGGTTCTCAAACTTGGCTCTATGAACTTGAGTGGGATGACGGAGATCCTTGCGGCACTTACTT
>Ga0208645_1002415_pt1 | contig 14892 bp, 19 predicted proteins | sample VirMetDEL_Sep_01_FD_184519 | JGI IMG/M metagenome (GOLD analysis project Ga0208645, IMG submission 184519) | Aqueous microbial communities from the Delaware River and Bay under freshwater to marine salinity gradient to study organic matter... | ecosystem: Environmental > Aquatic > Marine >... | reverse complement strand
GGTTGTTGTCTTTAAGGGTGGGCACAACGGACAGCAAAGTATGTATGGTCCGGTTGTTTCAGGGGTGAGACCATGAGCAAAAACACATTAGAAAAGTTTCACGAAGCAACAGCAAGTGCTTATACAAACGAAAACCGAGTGGTTGATTATGATGAAGCACATACTGCGATTGGATCAGCACCGGTAAGAACGATTGGTGAAAAGACCCAAGAAGCAAAACACCACAAAGAAACAATGTCCAAGATCCAAGAAAAAGAAAAAGTAAATCATCCAGACCATTACAACAAAGGCATTGAAACCATTGATTACATTGAAAGTTGGAACATGAACTTCGCACAAGGAAATGTCGTAAAGTATGTTTCACGCTATGCAATGAAAGGCGGTTTGGAAGATCTAAAGAAAGCTCAGTGGTATTTAGAAAGACTTATTGAACTGGAGGAGAAAAATGTCTGACAATAACTTCGAAAAAACGCCAGTTAAGGCGAATATTCATAAGCTGATTATCAACTCATTGAGAGATACAGGATATAGACTTGAGGATGGTATCAATGAAATGGTTGATAATTCTATTGACGCCGGGGCAACAAATGTCGAGGTGGAATTACTAGAAGATACTATCTTACATACAAAAAACAACAAGTCAGAACTAAATTCCGTCATCGTAAAAGATGATGGTAAGGGTATGAACAGAGAGGTTCTTCAGGAAGCTCTTAGCTTAGGCTCTGACCGGTTCTATGAGCAGAATTCTTTAGGGAAATATGGTCTAGGGATGATTACTGGGGCTATTTCGTGTGCGAGAAGGCTTTCTCTTTTTTCTTCACCGAAGCAATCTAATCGTGTAAATTTTGCTTCTCTGGATTTAGATAGAATTGAAGAAGAAAATGAAGCTTTTACCATGCAGAAAAGCTTCACAAAAAATGAGCTTAAGGCGCAAGAAAAAACGTTAATAAAACAACTTGGAGAAGAAACATATAAATATCTGACTGATCTTTGTTCTGCCAAGAAAAGTGGTACAGTGTTAGTGGTATCCAATTTTGATAGAGTAACCAAAAAATTTAACAAAATCAGAGAAAATGTAGAGCTTTCTCTAGGGAGAATCTATAGAGAAAAAATAAATGAAAATTGTTTAAATATTTTTTGCAATGGAAATCCAGTTTTAGCATATGATTTTTGTTGCTTTGATGATGAATACACAATCAAAATGTCAGGTATTGAAAATAATGGATTCAAAGCAGAGACCTATATTAATCCGGATACTGGAGAAAGATATCATTTTTGGTGGCGAGGCACTTACCAACAAGCAAGAACTTCTGGTTCCGGCGGTGGATCCGAGCGTCGCCGGTCTGCACCGCAGGGATTTTGTATTATTAGAAACGGTAGAGAAATTCTTGCCGGAAAAACATTTGGGTTGTATAAAAAAACAACAAACACTACTGGGTTTATTGTTGAACTAAAAGTAGATTCAAAAATTTCGCAAGATTTAATTGGTATTAAGTTTTCTAAAAACGATACTACAGTGCCAAACGGACTAATTCATAAAGGATTTCAAGAGTTTTTAAAGGAAAAAATTGTAATTCCTTGTCGGAATATTGTTTATACCGCAAACAACAAGGTCCCAAGCGGTGATCTTAATAAAGTATTTGAAAACGGAAACTGTTTTACAACTCATATGGAAAATATGACAAAAATGTTAAAAGGTTTACCAGATAGAGAAAAAACTTCTGGAGAAAAAAGAGAAAATTCACCACAACTTTCAAAAAAATCACCTACTGGCAAGAAGAATAGGAAGCCTTCCATGAAAAGAAATGACATTAGGTTTAATTTCCAGCTGAGGGATTGGCCACGCACTGCCCGTCTTTTTGAAGTTGATACTGAATTAGACGGCAAGAGTCTTACACTTTTAGTGAACCAAAATCACTCCTTTTACAAAGAGTGCATGAACGGAGAAAAGACAGATAATCCCTTATTTGCTTTTATGTGGGCAATGGCAATTTCTGAAACAAGCCTTTTGGCAGAAGATGAAGAAACGTATGCGTTTGCTATGGAGCAATTCTTCGATACGGCATCACACAATCTAACTCAGTTAGCAAGAATTAAATAAAGGAGAAAAATGTATAAACAAACAATCACATTTAACGATGTTTTGTTGGAGCCGCAATACTCTGACATTACATCCAGAAAAGAAGTTTCTCTATCAACACCACTTGACAGTTTGAGAAAACTTAAGATTCCTATTATTGCTTCCCCGATGGATACAGTAAGTGAATGGAGAATGGCTTCTTCACTTTCTTCAATGGGCGGAATGGCTATTATCCACCGCTATAACTCTATTGAAGAGCAAGCAAATCAAGTAAAGAAGGTGCTTGAAGAAGCAAATAAACCACCGGTTGATTATCCTGCTTCTTTCACACCAGTTGTTGGTGCCGCAGTTGGAGTAAGCGGAGACTTTGTTGAGCGGGCTTCTAGATGCTATGAAGCAGGAGCAAAAGTTATTTGTATCGATGTTGCACACGGCGATCACGCTATGGTAAAAACCGCTATTGCTTCTCTTCGTGAGCAACTTGGAATGTTCATTCACATTATGGCTGGTAATGTTGCGACCCTTGAAGGCTTCAACCGGCTTGCAGATTGGGGTGCTGATTCTATTCGTGTGGGCATTGGTGGAGGATCGATCTGCAGCACAAGAATCCAAACAGGACACGGTGTTCCAACACTTCAGTCTGTTATTGACTGCGCTCAAACTGATCGTGATGCAATCCTTATTGCTGACGGCGGCATCAAAAACTCTGTGGAGATATTAAAGGCTCTTGCTGCTGGTGCTGATGCTGTAATGTTGGGTTCACTTCTTGCTGGAACTGACGAAACGCCAAGCGAAACTTTCCGTGATCGTGATGGTCGTTGTTTTAAGGCTTATCGTGGAATGGCGTCTGCCGAAGCACAAAAAGCTTGGCGTGGTAAGACTTCTTCATTGGAAGGTGTATCAACCACCATTCCTTGCAAAGGTTCTGTGAAAAACGTCGTGGAAGAACTACTTACTGGTGTGAGATCAGGTCTTTCTTATTCTGGAGCAAGAGACATTCCAGAACTGCGAAGCAAGGCAAAGTTTATTCTTCAGTCTCACGCTGCTTCTATTGAGTCAAGCACACACATTTTACGTAGATGAGCGAAGAAGAAAAACCAAATAAAGTAGAGTATGAGCCAAAGTATAAAAACTTAACTTTTTCTATTGGTGAGAAACTTCACGCTGACTTTCGTATTAGACTTAAGTATGAAGGAATGGGTCAAGGAAGGTTTTTGCGTTGGGTTATTCTTCAGTATGTAAAACAAACTCCGGCTATGGAGCAACTTATTGAAGAATACAAAAAAGACAACGCAAACCTTTCCAAGACCCGAGAGAAAAAACTTCGCAAAGAAAAAGAAAAAACAAAGAAAGTAAGAGAAAACTTCTCACTTTCCGAAGAAGAGATTGGATCTATTTTTGACATTATTGAAATAGAAATGCCTGACTTGTGATTTTTATAAATAACATACTATTTATAACTGGTAGGATAAAATAGGTTTTTTATTTTTATCATACTATTTATTACAAACACTTATTTTTATTTTAAAGGAGTTATAACAAATGGCTAAGAAGACACTACTTTCCGAGGGACACATCCGCAAGTTTATGAAGCTTGCCGCAATCGCACCTCTTACCGAGAACTTCCTTGCAGAAGCAGAAGATGAAGAAGGCGACATGGAAATGGACGCCGAAGAGGTTGAAGCAGAAGTTGAAGCCCCTGAAGGTGAAGAAGGCGACATGGAAGACATGGAAGACATGGACGCCGAAATGGGTGAAGAAGGTGAAGAACTTGAAGGCGAAGAAGCAATCAAAGCTGCTCTTACCCAACTTATTGACGCCATTAAAGCAGCACCTGAAGCCGAAATTACTGTTGATGAAGGCTACGCCATGGAAGAAGCCGATGAAGATGGCGCCATGGAAGAAATGATGGGCGATGAAGACGCAATGTATGAAGAACTCAACGAGTCAGTCCAGGTTGTTGATACACAAGCCATCGTAAAAGAAGTTTCACGTCGTGTTGCCCAGCGCCTTATCAAAGAGTCAAAGCAAGAACAACTTGCCGAAGCACTCGCAGCAAAAATCGCAGCAAGACTTGGCTAATAGTTTGACTTAAACAAATAAGTGTTTACACTTTAAAGACCGCCTTCGTGCGGTCTTTTTATTTGGAGGAAAAAATGAACGCTTGGATTATTGTTGGCGTGTATTTCCTTGGTGTGTTTTCTTATCGCTTTGCTTCATCATTGCTAAGTTATACACATACATACAACTTTTTAGTTTATTGTTTTGCTTGTTGCATAACTTTAATTAAAACGTTTGGAAAAGACGCAGCGGAAGTTCGCAATAGATTGAGACAACACATGATCGATCTAGAACTTCCCGAAGAAGAAAAAGAAAAACTAGAAAAAAGAATGGAAACAACTTTTCAAGACTGGCAAACCGCTGCGTTTGTTCGTGTTGTTGCTGTTGTCCCAAAAGAGTTTAGAAAAGTCTTGAAATCAGAAGACGTTTCTGATAAACTCAAGAATGCATTCAGCGAGGTCAACAGTGAAAAAAACTAAAAACTATAAAGAAACAAGGTGGATTGACACTAGACAAAATTATGAATCCATCATGGAGATTTATGAAGCAGTCATTCATTTACAAAACGAGGTAAAAATGAAGAAAGACAAGAACAAGTTAAACGAAGTTCCAGAAGAGCTTGAAGAAGAAACAGAAGAAGAATCACCAGCAATTCACTTCTCACTTCCCCTTGGTGGTGGCGAGAAAGACCTTCGCACTATTGCTGTGTTTGGAGCCATCAACGAAGAAAAGTGTCCGGACATCACTTCAGGTATTTATTATCTTTGGAAGAATGCGCCAGAACTTTATACCGAAGAAGAACTGGCAGAAGACGAAGATCTAGAACAACCAGAACGAGATATCACTATGATTGTTTCAACTTATGGTGGTGAAGTTTTGGAAATGTTCGCCATTTATGATATGATGCGAATGGCAAAGTCTGACGGTATTGACATTCAAACCATTGGGCTTGGAAAGGTAATGTCTGCCGGTGTTGCTATTCTTGCCGCAGGAACAAAAGGAAAGCGCAAAGTTTCACGAAACTGTCGCCTTATGTTGCACCAAGCATCAGCAGGAACAATGGGTTCAGTTTTCAACATGGAGAACGAACTAGAAGAAGTAAAGGTTCTTCAAGACATGTATGTTCAGTGCGTTGCCGAGAACTCAAACTTATCTGTAAAGCAAATCAAGAAGTTGTTCAAGGCAAACGCAAACCATTACATTTCAGCAGCACAAGCAGTTGAGTATGGTTTAGCAGACGAGATTGTATAAAGAGGTAAAATGAAAAACTATCAAAGCAAACAAGATTTATCTAACTCTATTTCAGAGGCAGTTCAAACACTTGCCGAGAACGTTCAAACAACGTTGGGACCACGAGGTCGTAATGTTATTCTCCACAAGAAAGGTGCGCCACCTATTATTACAAAAGACGGCGTAACCATTTCAGAGTTTGTTGAGTTTGAAGAACCGTTCCAAAACTCGGCAGCACAGATTGTAAAGCAAGCAGCCCGTAAAACCGCACAGAACGCTGGTGACGGGACTACAACAACAACTGTGTTGGCGAATGCTATCTATCAACAAGCACGCCGTCATGTGCTTGCTGGTGCGGCTCCTATTGAAATCAAGCGAGGGTTGGACAAGGTTGCTGAAGCTATTGTTGCCGAGCTAGATGAAGTCAAAAGACCTGTAAATGATCTAGATGATGTAAGACACATTGCAACTATTTCAGCAAACAACGATCCAGTTATTGGAAACATTGTTGCAACTGCTGTTGATAAGGCTGGGAATGATGGTTCAGTTCAGATCGAAGAAGCCCGTTCAGTTGATACAACTGTCGACATTTTGGAAGGCTTTCGTTTTGACTCTGGCTTTGTTTCACCAGCATTTATCACAAATGAAAGAGCAGGAACTTGCAACTATGAAAATGCCCTTGTTTTGGTTGCTGATGAGAAGATCGACACTGTAGAACAAATCTTCCCAGTGTTGGAAGTTGTCGCAAGAGAAGGCAGACCACTAGTTATTGTTGCTGACCAGATCGAGGGACAAGCTTTGGCGGCACTTATTATGAACTCACAGCGAGGCACAATGAAAGTTGCTGCTGTGAAGGCACCAAGATACGGCGAGGAAAGAAAAAACATTTTAAAAGACCTTGCTGTATCAACAGGAGCAACGTTGGCTTCTGTAGATAATGGTGTGTTCGTAAAAGATCTAAAACTAAAAGACTTAGGTCTTTGCAAGTCAATCAACATTGGGCGTGCTCAAACTATTGTTGTTGGCGGTAAAGGAGATTTAGACAATGTTCAAGAAAGGATTGATACACTTAAGAACGAGATTGCATTATGCGACGACATGGTTCTTTGTGAAAGAATCCAGGAAAGAATTACTCGCCTTGCTTCTGGCGTTGCTATTATTCGTGTTGGTGCTTCAACAGAAGTTGAGATGACCGAAAAGAAGCATCGCATTGAAGATGCACTAGAAGCAGTTAATTCAGCACAAGCAGAAGGTATTCTTGCTGGTGGTGGTTCTACTCTTCTTCGCATTGGAAAAGCACTAGGTCAAAAAGACTGGAGCAAAGTAATGGAACATGCAGATCAACGAACTGCTATTTCTATTATGAGGGAAGCAACAAAGGCACCCCTGCAGATTATGTGTGAAAACGCTGGTGAATCCTTTGATCTTATCTCTCAGCAGCTTTATGAAGATAATGTTGTCTGGGACTTCACAAACGAAGAAGTTGTCGATGCATTCGAAGCAGGGATCTTGGATCCAATAAGAGTCACGAAAAACGCTATCCTCAATGCTGTTTCTGTTGCTGGCACACTAATTACTACAGACTATGCTATTGTAGAGGGATAAACGTGCTTCACCCTGTTTTTAAAAAGCTTTTAACTGAAGACAAACGCTCCACTGAAACAGGATACTCAAATGAGAATAAGATTGAGTCTTATTTCTCAAAGTATCTTGTTCAGGATGGAACCGCAAAAAACGACCGAACAAAGTCAGACATTGTTATAGAAGTTCCAGGTCATAGAGATCCTATTGGAATAGAAGTAAAAACAACTTTGGACACAGAGTTTGGTCAGTTAACAGTTGGATACGATACAGAAAAAGAACGTTGGGTGATTCATAACTCAAACTTCAATAAAGACAAAAGCAAAGAAAATAAAGAATACATGGACCTTTTCTTTGAGAAACACATCCAGCCTTTTTTGCAAGATCTCAAACCACCAACAGGATCAAACAACATCCTAAAGAAAAGAGGAGATCGAGAGCAAATAATAGTTGGACTTTACAAAGAACCAGGTCATAAAGAAGTATTAGAAAAAATGCAGAATGATTGGTTTGGTGATGGAAAAGAACATAGAATAACTTTATCACCAGCCATTCTTCAAAAGTATTATAAAACAAAAGGTGATGACCTTATTCAAATAAATGACTTGGGTCTTTACAAACTATCAGATCGTTTTTTCGATCTTCCTATTCCTTATTTTAAACAACTTGCTTTTAGAGCAGACGCAAAGTTTCACATTAAAAACCACGGAGATTCCTTTACGTTCAACATTGCTTTCCGTGCTGATGATTTAGACAAAGAAAAAAGTAAGTTGTCAAAGTTGGATATCTCAAAGAAAAACGATGCGGACAAACTAATTAGAATGATATAAGGAGGCTAAGATGTGACACAAGAACAATTTGAGGTAACAGTGGCAAAACTTGACGGCAAAATAGATCGTCTAACCGACTCGGTTGAAGCAGTAAGAGACATTCAGTTGGAGACAAACGAAAAAGTGACCAACATTGAAAAAGCAATCTACAACCCTGATGAAGGTTTGTATGCTCGCATAAAACAACAAGAAGCGGAAATCGCAGACCTCAAAGAGTTTAAAGCAAGTATCACAAAGTTTCTTTGGATAGTGACATCAGGTATGATGGGTATTCTTATCAAGTTTGCATTTGACTTAGCAGGATAATACTTGACAAATAGCCTGGGGGGTGTATAATAGAACCATAGTCAAACGGCTATGGTTTTTTTATTGGAGGAAAAATGAGAGTAAACTTACAGTACTCAGTTGAATTAAAAAATCTTTTTGAAGAATTAAGATCTTTGCATGTGCGAAAAAACATTCCCAATACCGAACTTATTCGAAAGAACGTTCAATATTTAGATGCAAGTCTTATTGGTAAAGATGTTGCTTCTTCAAAAGAAGCAATTCAAGTTTTAAGAGACCTTTTATTTTCAATTGATTCAACCCTTTCAGATATCAACTCAATGCTGGAAGGCTACGAAAGAATCCAAGCACAACAAATTTTATCAAACTACACGGAGGAAACAAATGAGCAATCTAGTGAAACTAACGAGAGTGGAGAAGACGGGGGGGAACTTCAACCTGACTGAAGTTTATGTGAACCCTGAATCAGTTTCTTATGTAATGGAGAACGTTCACCTAAAGCAAAGCTTAAACGAATCAGCAGGGGCTTGGCCAGATGACATTTCAACAATGCACCGCTTTTCAACCATCCACATGAACGGGCACGCACCAATCAATGTTGTTGGAGATCCAGCCTTGGTTGAGCAAAAAATCTTTGAGTCTAAAAAAATGCTACTTAAAGGATAAAGCAGCCAAATGAAAAAGCGGGAGAAATCCCGCTTTTTTTATATTTTGCCAACTATTTATACTAGTTCTCAACAAAAGGTGTTATAAATGAGTGAAAGCTACAATGAGAAATGGCGTTCTTTTATTTCCAAAGATGAAGAAGCCTTTAATAGTTCCTTATTGTTTGAAGAGTTAGAAAAAGAAATAAACAAGTTTGATAAACTAATCAGCGAAATGTCAAAAATAGACTTATCAACTCCAGAACAAACAGAAGATTTTTCTTTATTAACAGAAGAAAAAAGAACATTAACATTCTCAGACCTTCCAGACGTTCCTATTTCAGAAATTGGATGGTCATCTTTATCAACAACCGAAGAAGGTAAAGAAATTCCTTCACAACAAAGACAGCAGTTGGCGCAATTCCTAAATAACATCCAAGGAAACAGCCTACAAGAAAAACTTAAATCATTATCAGACTTTTATAAAATGGATGATACATTTAAGCAAAAACTATCCGCTGCAAGTTCTTCTTCAAAGGCAATTGCAGAAGCCATTTCTTATTTAACTTTCTTTAAGACCTTGACACAAGTTATAACAAACTTCAATGCATCAGCCGCTGGTTTTACTTTTGAGTCTTTTTTGGCTGTCTTGTTGGGAGGCTCGCAGATTGCAACCGGCGGCGGGACTATTGCTGACTTTAAGACAGGCGCTGGTGAGCCAGTCTCTCTTAAGCTCTACAAAGAAGGTAATCTAGAGGTAGCTGGATCTTATAGAGATCTTGTGAATGATCTTCTTAGAGATGGCAAGATGAGATATATTTGTGTGACTAAAAATTTAAGCGGGGCTCCTGGTGCACAAGAAGGTGATTTAAAATTTTATTCATTTAACTTTACTCTAGAAAACTTATTTAATGTTTTTGGCAACTCCAAACAAATCGATTCTAGTGACTGCATGTTGCTTCCCGCTTCTTTTATGGCAACAGGCGGAAAAAATGTTGATGCTTTAAGCCTAACAAAGAAAAAACAATTTCCTTCGAAAGAAGAAGTTGATAAAATGTTTGTCGACAATTTTAAAGAAGCATTAAAGAGCAATAAAGAAATACAACCAACCGATGAAGAGATAGAAGAAATGCTTCGTCGGATTGATTTTGCAAACAATGACGAACTTTTTACAGGAACAAAAGAAAGAGGAAAAGCAAAATTTCGAAAAAAGACTGTAATGAACACAATAAATTATTTAACAATAAGCAAAGGTGAAATTTATGGCTCAATGATGAGTATTGCCGATGAGGTAAATACAGATCTAGTTAATAGTCTTAAAACTTCTATGGGCAGAGAGGAAAAAGAAAAAGCAGAAATAAATAAAGAATACTTTGGTGGTGACAAAAAAATTCGAGTAAAGAAATCACAAGAGTTTTACCAAGAAGCAAATGATGAGCTTAAGAAAAAATGCTTGCAAGTTTCTTTTGGCTACGTAAGCAATAAGCAGTTTAAACTATCTGAAAAGATGATTAAAGATATTGTTAATTTAAGCCAACCAACAACCAAAGGTGTTCTGCCAGAAGGGCAATCTCAGGTTGATGTTGGCTCTATAGAAATAGGCGCCACAAAAATTTCAGAAGTTCTTGAGCAAATATCAAAAGTATTAAATGAGAATATATTTGACATTTTCAACAATCTTAAAGCTCTAACAATAAACATTCAAAGCTATTTTGCTGGTGGGTTGCAAGACGATGCAAAAGCGTCCGCAGCTCAAAAGAATGCAGACAACATTGAAAAGAAAACAGGCGAACTAAAGGATAGGAAATAATGACCGGTCAAGATCTCATCTCTCTTATCGAGGAAGTTCTAGAAGAACGAAAAAAGAAAAAAGAAGACCGCTGCACTCGTATTGCAAAACGCAAATACGATGTTTGGCCTTCTGCTTATGCTTCCGGCGCTGTTGTAAAATGCCGTAAAGGAAAAATCTGGAAAAACCTCAAAGAAGAAGATCTTGCAGAACTTTCCGAAGAAGAACTTTTAGAAATCTTATCAGAAGAAGAAGACGAAACCCTTGAAGAAAAGAAACGCAAACTAACCAAAAAGCCTTCATCAGAAACTTCACTTCGGGATTGGTTTAAAAGAAAAGGCGAACCAGGTAAAGGAGGAGGCTGGGTTGATTGCAACTCACCAATAAGAAAAGACGGCAAAATAACCGGTTATAAGTCTTGTGGTCGTTCTGGCAAAGACGATAAACGCTCTAAATACCCTGCTTGCCGCCCAACACCTTCTGCTTGCAAGTCAAAAGGCAGAGGAAAGTCTTGGGGAAAGAAATCAGCTAAAGGAATGAAAGAATCTATGGACAACTTACAAGAACAAATCTTATCAGAAGTAATGCAGATCCTTGAATCAACAAACATTTCAGAAGGAATGCAATACCATTTAGATAACCAAATACCCATCACAGAAACCATTTACAGACCGTTCTCAGATGCCTTTATACGGCTCATAAAAGAAGCCCGCACCCTGCACTCACTTGGGTTATACGAAGCCCTCACAGAGGACGAAGAAGAGCTTCTAGAAAGCGATTTGGGCGAGTTTGGCTTCTATGAAGGTCGGCGGGTTCCGCTAGATAGACCAATGCTAGCAGAGGAAGATCTTGACGAAGCAAAATTCCAAGGCAAGGAAGTGAAACTTGGCAAACCAACAAAAGGCGATGTTAAGAAATACAAGGTTTATGTCAGGAATAAGAAAGGAAATGTCATAAAAGTTAACTATGGAAGCAAGGATATGAAAGGCAATTGGAATGATCCAGAAGCAAGAAGGTCCTTTGCCGCCCGACATAAATGCGCTGAAAAGAAAGATAGAACAAAGCCTGGCTACTGGGCTTGCCGAGCACACAAGCACTTTGGAAAGAATGTAAGCGGAGCATACTGGTAAACATCAAAGAGAACTAAAAATGAGCAGACCTTACAAAGAAATACAAATAAATAAAAATAAGAAACTAAGATTCTTCCATTCCAACACTTTAAACGAAAGTGAATTGGTGTGGCATCGTGATCGTCAAGATAGGCTTGTTGAAGTTATTGAAGCCAATGGTTGGTCTTTCCAGTACGACAACGAACTTCCTATTCAACTTCAAGAAGGAGACAAGTTGTTTATTCCAAAAGAACACTTTCATCGTGTTATCAAAGGAAACGGCGATTTGGTTGTTGAGATAACCGAAAAACCTTCCGAAAAGCTTATTGAAGAAGCAAAAGGCTCAACAAAAGGCTATCTTTACGAGGTTACAGCAAGAATGATCACAGATCGCAATAGAAACAAGTCTGAAATCGTCAATGACCTTCGTGCAATCAAAGACGTAACAGTTGTTTCTATCATCCCAGGGCAAAACTTTGCTCTTCAAAGAACAAAAACCAAAGAAAAAACACTTATTAAGATTAAGTTTGCCCCTGGTGCTTCTCCAATAAAGAAAATGCAAGAAATAAAAGCCTCAGCATTTGGTCGAGCCGCTGAAAGTGATTGCGCTCACCCAAAAATTGACGGTTTGGTTGAGTTAGACTTCAAAAGAGAAACACTTAAACCTATTCGCACTTACTAGTAAAAACAAAATCATCAAAAACAAAATCGCACGCTCACACGCACACGTATAAGGAAAACAAAATGATTGTTTCATTTGACTTTGACGACACAATAATGGTAAAGAAAAAAGACAAGGACGGAAAAGAGCATTCTGAAAGAATGTGTCCTTGGACCAAAAACCAAATTAAAAAAGAACAGGACGCCGGCAACAAAGTTATTATTGTAACTTCCCGCTATGGTCCTGATCCTGCTTTTGGTTATAATAATGAAGATGTGTTCAAAGCAGCAAAAGAACTCAACATTGATGATGTTTATTTCACACAAGGAGAGAAGAAAGTAGAAACTCTTCTTGACTTGGGCGTCGAAAAGCACTATGATAATGATCAAAGTGAGTTGGATGCGATTGAAGACCATCCAAAGTCAAACATAAAAGCAATAAAGCATGTTGCTGGAGAACAAAAAGAACCCCACATCAAGATTCTAATAAGAAAACTTATTCTTCAAGAACTTGAGGCTTACCAAAGAAAAATACAAAAAGGTTATGTAAAAAAGCGAAACCGCTATCTTACAACCGGACCACAAAAAACCGGCGGTGCTCCTTATACAATAGCACCAAGACCAACAAGATCAAAATCAGCACCAGCTGGCTTTGGTGGAGCAGAGGAATAAAATGAAAGACATAAAACTTATAATGGAAAACTGGAGAGGGTACATTGACGAAGAACAAGAGTTCAATAGTCCTTTTCTAAATGAAGAAGATATTTTGGAAGAAGGTCCCGTGAAACTAACAGCAAAAAACTTCCCAGCAGAAAACAATGAAAACTTTAGTGGTGCTGGTGAAAGAACACAATACGCATCTCAAAAAGGTGCTACTTTTCCGTTCTTACAAGATAGCGTGGCAAAAATCGAATCAACAGGAGAGTTGGTAAAAATACCTTCTGGAACAAGCGTAATGTTCTTGCCGCCTTATAAACTCTTTCGAGGAGAAGATATTGGTATTACTGGAAGAGGCAAAAAATCAATCTTTGCCCCAGCTGACATTGAAGGCTTAGAACCTGGCTATGTTGTTATTGGTCACATTGAAAAACCAGCTGGTCAAAAACAAAGTAGAGTCTCTCTTGGTGCAAAAGCTCAAGATCAAATCAAAGAAATAGTTATTGCAAGATCAGCAGAAGATGGTGTACAAGCTTCCTATGTTAGCTCTGCAACGCCTGGTTCAACAAAGCCTGACTTGGTTATTGATTATGGTGGTGAAAAAATACAATTTGAAATCAAAAACAGACAAACAAAAGCTGGTTTTACAACAATGTTTGATAAATCTGTAAAAAGAGGACCAGCTCCTGAGATTATTGAAGACTTAGCGAAAACTTTTATTGATAATCTTGAAGTAAGCTATGATGATGTAGAAAACCAAAAACTAGGCGATGCTTTGAAGGCAAATAACTTTCCACCATCCTTTCAGGGCGTGATGGACTTTTTCAATGCCAAGATCGATCAAACAATTGGTTATGCCGGCGATGAAGGCGTTGTGTCTTCCGGTAAACTGCCATCTGCTTTCACAACAAAAGATCCAAACATTTTAAATGCTTTTAAAAACGTTTTAGTAGAGCATCTAAACGAGGGTGGTGATGATTATTTTGTAATCTATACAGCATCTGCTAATGAGGCTGACATTTATTCAACCGGTGGCTCAAATCCACTAGGTGCGGTTGCAATGCCTGATCTGCTAGCTGCAAAACTAGCAACTTATGGAGGAAAATCGTCAGGCTCAACAAGGGTTGGTCTCAAAATTAAGTTTGCTCCAATGGATTCAAATTTGGAGGCGGTAGAACAAAATGATTAAAATAACAATAAAAAACAATAAAGCAGTTTTATCTTGCCCTGAACCAACACAAGATTTAAAACTAAACACCCTAAACAGAAACGCTGCAATCAAAGCAGGCCACATCCAGTATGGCCCGCTAAACTTAGAAGATAAAGAATATTGGAAAAGTTTAGCAGATCATTGGAATACAACAGAAGCAGTCGCAAAGAAAAGCTTATGTGCAAACTGTGCTGCTTTTGACATTTCACCAAGAATGTTAGAATGTATGCCAGGACCAACATCAGAGCCTATTGAAGATAAAGAAGGTTATTTAGGTTATTGTTGGATGCATTCTTTCAAGTGCCACTCTGCTAGGACTTGCTATACGTGGGCTGCTGGTGGTCCAATAACAAAAGATAGTGTTTCTTTTGAGTGGCAGAAAAAGAAATAATCTCGGATCAAAAGCAATAAACGCTTGACTTCCAGCCAGAACCAAGTATAATGGTTAGACCAAAATGGAAACGGAGGAAAAATGAATCCATTACAGACCGCTGCTGTTGCTCACTTTGAAGCACAGCGAACCCGAGCACTCGCAAACCTACAAGTCTATTTATCAAACCCTGTGGGTATTGGCGAGCATTCAGACATTGTTGAGGAAGTTGTTTCAATGATTGAAACTATTGCTCACGCAGAAGATTGTTTGGAGGTGCTTTCACGAGTTGTTGATGCACCAACAGATGAAGAAGTAGAATAAAACAAAACAAAACTGAACTAACGGAGGTAATATTATGCATAGATTCAGTATTCTTGCTCTTG
>Ga0208645_1002406_pt1 | contig 14936 bp, 19 predicted proteins | sample VirMetDEL_Sep_01_FD_184519 | JGI IMG/M metagenome (GOLD analysis project Ga0208645, IMG submission 184519) | Aqueous microbial communities from the Delaware River and Bay under freshwater to marine salinity gradient to study organic matter... | ecosystem: Environmental > Aquatic > Marine >... | reverse complement strand
GACGGTACCGTTCTGACGATTCGACATGTCTTTTTCCTTGAAACTAGAGTTGATGACAGCCTCCAAGTATAGAGGGCTGAGACTGGTTGCAAGGAGTAATAGAAGTCGAGCGGGATGTAGCGGATCTTGATGATCTGCTGCACCAGAGTCACGATTCACAGCGACCCATGCAAACAGTTCGTTCACTCTACGCTAAGTTTTGCGCAATTGCCAACCCCCGCCAGCAAGGTCGCCAGCCAGGTTTTACGGGGCTTGCCGAGGTGCCGAAAAAGTTCCTCTGCAACCTGCTTGCAACAATTGCCCAAGTTGTTCGCGCCAAAACGAAAAAGCCCGCAAGAGCAATGTCTTGCGGGCTTCGAATCGTGGTGCCGGGGGAGACTCGAAGTTTGCGCTGTAAGGCTTGCCCCTGTGGTGCATGCTTGTTTTGGCTGATGAGGATGCCCCTAAATCTGCCCCTAAAACGAAAAGTGCCATCCGGCTGGAGTTGACTCTGCCGCACGGATGATTGCCCCGGTGGTCAACTACTATTGATCGCAGCATTTCATCAGGAGGTTGGCATGGCTAAGCGTGAGCTCATCAAAATCAGCGAGTTTCAGCGTCGACGCTGGGGCGAGAACGGCACCCCTCCATGCAGCCAGGCGATTCGCAACTACATCAGGAACGGTACCATCCCAGGGGAGCAGATCGGGAAGTTGTGGTATGTGGACTGGATCGCCTACCAAGCCGGGAATCGTAACGAGCTCGTGGCAATGGTGCTGCGGGATGTGGAGAGGATGTAGGACTGGATTATGGAGCCTGAAATCATCCACGTGCCGGAGCTGGCAAAGCTCTTAGGGCGCACTGAATCGTCTATCAGGAGCGCAATCCAGTCGCGCCCCGATTGGCTACCGCCCTTCTTCAAGCAGGGAGCGCGCATCTGCTGGCGCTTGGAGAGCGTCCGGACGTTCCTCCGCGAATATGAGGCCGGCGAACACCGAGCGGTGAAGGCGGGTCGGCCGCGACTTAGGCGATAGACAGTGATTGAGCGCGACGTTTATACCTGACTCCGCCTGATGGTTCGGCGCCCAGTTAGAGCCCTAACTGCCAGGCAACATGCTCGAGCGTCTGCCCGGCGCGCAAGTGGCGGCGCGCCGCACTCTTCAGCTCCTCCTGAGCGCGTGCCTCGAACTCAGCGGCCATCGCCGCAGCTTTGCGGGCGATCAGCACTGCCAGATTTGGCGGAATGCCAAGCGGCTGGCGCCGGCGGTCGCAGTCATCCAGGTAGTCGCAATCGATCGCGCTCACTCTCATTACCCCCGCGTTCTAACACGCCTCATTGTGCCAGCAGAGCGAATCTGCGGCGCCGGTTCTGCCGGGATTTTGAATTTCATTTTTCGCGGGTATGAAAATTTGGCTCCCCCCGTCGTTCGGGCATCCAATGGCCGCGAGGTTTTACCCCGCCCTCCCCATTTCTGTTCGCAGGGCGCGCCGACGCACTCACTGAAAAGGTTGCGGCCAGGCCGGCAGAGCATGCAGCTCGTGAGATGGCAACTTGCAATCGCGCCTCTGTGCCTCTATGAGTAGCAGCTCAACAACTCAGCAAGGAACCAGCTATGTCTCAATCAACAATCACCACGAGCGTTCTTCATTCTTCAACCTCTGGTGGCGTTGACGATGCTGTGCGTCGTCGCGCCTATGCTGTGGCCGCAGCCCTGGAGGTGATCGCGGCCAAAGCTTCTGGTGCTGACGCCACCAGTCTGAAGGTGGAGTTCTCGAACCTGTCGACATACGCCGACCAGATTCAGGCCGCACTCGCCAAGCAGTGAGCAATCCTGGGGCGCCGAACCATCTCGCGCCCCTTCCTTCACCCTCTCCACATAGAAATTCAAGAATCAGCGGGAACGCCTGCCATTACTGGCCTGCGCCCTTTTCGCAGAAGTGCAGGAACAAGGCACTTAGGGTAACGGGAGGAGCCCCATAACCCGCCACATGCCGGGTTCATCCTGGAGTTGGGGTTGAACGATTCGTTCAACCCCACTGGGGGAATACCTCGACCGCCAATGGCGGATGAACCGGATTTCCTCAAAGTGAGGAAATCCCACTGCGCAGTGGGATTTTGAGGGCAGACCTGGTTACGCAGACGATGGCGCAGAAGCGCGCCATCCTGATCGATGAGATTGCCTGCATTGCAGGAGATCGTCGGCGGCTGTTCTCCCTGGCGAAAACAGGAAGACCCCGCGCCAGTGTCCTTGAGCGGGGTCTGTATATACCCGGAAATACGGCAGTGTTAGCGCTTGCTGGTGCGGCCGAACTTCATCCGCAAGCGCTTCAGTTCTGCTCCTACGCTCGGCGATGGCTCAACGTAGGTATGCAGCACCTGGTCACCCACAGCGATATCCAGCCTACCAAAGCTCTTGAATGCCGGCTCTGCTACACCTGCAAGCGTGGAGGCTTCGACCAATCCCCCATCCGCAAACCGAGAAATTGGCATTCCCCGGTTGAGGAGATCGAGAAAACCTTGGCCCAATCTGCCCACTGCCGCCGCACGGATAACGTATTCGCCATTCGACAGCATGGCTGGGATGCTGTCGCTGGTGCCGGAGCCTGGGCCGCGCACCATCCCACCAGTGGCGAACCCGTCCACTTGGGCGGGCTGGGCACCTGCAGCGCCGACGAAGGGAGTCACAGGAATGACCAGTAGATTGCCGAGTTGCTTGGCCAGTTCGGTGATCTGCTGCTGCGTCTGAGTCGATGCCTGCTCGTCGAGTTGCAGTTGCACCTCAACCGGCGGCAAGTTGGTAAAGCTGTTTTCGCCGTCCTGGCGGATCCCCTTGGGCAATACACCTACCTCGACCGGTGGCAGGTTCGTCCAGCTATTCGCACCGTCCTGGCGGATGCTTTGCGGCGTCACTGCAACATCGACCGGTGGCAAGTTCGTCCAGCTGTTGGGGCCGTCCTGGCGAATGCCAGTAACCCTCACCTCGGCATCCACGGCGGGGACGTTGGTAAAACTATTCGGGCCGGTTTGCCTGATCTGTGTCTGTGCTGGTGCAGCACTGCTGCCGCTCGGCGTGCTGGCTGGCGGCTTGGTGTTGCCGACCGACGCAGGTGAGGTATTCGCGGCAGGTCGATCGGGCAGCTCCAAAGCACGCCCGGTGACCTGCGCCAGCTGCGCAAGTTGGGCGTACACCTTGTCCAGGGCCGCCTGATCCATCGTAACGGTGATGGTGGTGTCCTTTAACTCATCGAGCAGTTTTTTCAGGTCAACGGTTTGCTTCTTAGCCTGCTCGAAACTGCTCTTGGCCTTGTCGAGACTGACCCTGTCAGCCTGATCCTCGATATCTTTCAGGCTCTTGATGAAGCCCTCGAAGCCGTAGGTGTTCTCGCCGGCATCGGCCAGGTCCAGCAACATTTTCAGAGCCGCCTGGGCGTTCTTCTTGGCGCGATCGAAGTCGTTAGCCTCCAGGGCCTGGCGTGCGGCTACGCGCAAGTTCATAGCGTTGCCGAAGCTGGCTTGACCACCGGCGCCTCCAGAGCGAAGGCGATCGAGCGCATCCTTGTAGCGAATTTCGGTATCGAGCTGCGCCTGCTTGGCCTTGTCCAGTTCCTTGAGCGCTTCCTGCTCGGCCTTAGCGCGAGCCTTGACCGTATCGGCCGAAGCCTTTACTTCGGCGTCACGCAGCTTCGCCAGCTCGCTGAACTTCTCGCGCTTGGCGGCCATCTCCTGCTGGTCGATCTTCTTCTGCTCATCCAGCGCCTGGCGCTCGACCTCACGCTGCTGTCTGGCTGCTTCCTGTTGAGTCTTGTAGGCCTCCAGGGTCATGCCAGAGAGCTGGGCACCGGCCTTGGCAATTTCCTCTTCCAGTTCCTTGCGCCACTTCACCAGCCCTTCAGGATCGAACTGCTTCATGAGTACGGCCACAGTGTTGGAGCCGATAAAGCTGTCACCGGTGATGGCGTTGTTGACCTCTTTCAAGGTCTTTTCCAGCTTGGTCAGCTTGTCGACGTTGCCACTGGCCTTGGCTGCGGCATAGCCGATGTTGTCACCCAGCTCAGCGAAACCACTCGCCGCAGAAACAGCACCGCCGGCCAGTACAACCATGGCGGAAGCGATCTTCACCAGGTTCTCTACGATCACGGGGTCACTGATCGTCTTTGTCAGGTCCTGGATGGCGCGCACAAGCGGCTTGGTATCAGCCTTGCCGATGGCGTCCTCCCAGGCATTGTTGAGCCTGGTCAGTGCGTCCCCGACGGTGATGTTCATGTCGTCCACGGCGGCGCCCAGATTGTCCAGCTGGGAGATCAGCGCCGGCACCCAAACGTCAGTGGTGAGCTGACCCTCTGAGGCCATCTTCGCCAGCTCTTCACGGCTGCGACCGAGAGCCGCGGCCAAAGCGTCGGCGAGCACGGGTGTATTGCGGATCATCGACTGAAACGCATCACCCTGCAGCTTTCCGCTCTGCAGGGCGTTGCTGAACTGCTGCATCACTGACGCCGCGCGCTCGCCCTTGGCGGCGCTGGCCACCATACCTAGCCCAACTGCTTCCACGAAGCTCAGAATCTCAGGGTTGGTAAACCCCCGGTCGCGCAACGGCGAAAGGGAGTTCACGAAGGCTTCGGTGTTGCCCCGCATCGAGGTGAAGGTGCGGTCGCTGATCTCGCGCAGGCGCTTCATGCCCTGCTCGTACTCCTCCTGGCTGCCGCTGGCGAGCTTAAGCCGGTCGCTGATTTCGACCCAAGCATCGGATATCTGCGTGATCTGCCTTACGGCGCCAGTGAAGGTTGCGAAGCTCAGGTAGCCGGCAATAGCCTGCCCCGCGCTCGCCATCTTCTTTTCGAGCTGCTCAAGGTCGCGCTGTACCTCGGCGAAGGCTTGCCTTGAGTTGTTCTTGCCGTCGATGACAAACTGGGTTCTAACTCTGCTCATCCTCCAAACCCTCTCAGTATTTTCTCGAAGTGCTTCGGTTTCGCGTGCGCTGCCCGCGCCGCAATTAATGCAACCCGGGCGCGCTCCATCGATTCGCTCTCGATCGCCTCAAGGAAAAGGCGAATCTGCTCTAGGTTGTAGCTGCCGACGTCGGCTGCTGAGTGTCCGGCCTGGATCAGTTTTTGGGCGACTGTTCCCCAGCCAACAGGGGAACTGCATTGGCCAGGGCTTGCCCGAAAAAACGAGAGTTCTCCGCAATCACATGGAGCATCAGCTCAACCGCCACGCTGATCGGCAGGCGGTTGATGCGCCAGCGGCTCAGGTCGGTGCAGGCGCTCAAGATGGAGCGCAGCACGCCAGCACGTTCAGACCAAGTGCAGAGCGACGCCAACTCGCCCTTGGCCAAGATGGCCAGCAACTCGGCCGATGCCTGGCCGAACTTGTCGAAGTCGCGGAATTCGACCGGGCGGATGGACACCCAGCGCCGGCCTACTTTGACTCGAGTGGAGGTGGGGTAAAGTATCTGTAGCTCGTTCATATCGAACTCCTGAGGGTGTGCCGCTTTCTTTGTGGGTTAGAAATTTGGCGCTACGACTGGGGGATTGGTACGCAGCCGCTCCAGGGCTTGCTCCGGAGAAAGGCCGCTGGCAATCAGCTGATCAATCTCTTGTCGGAGCAATTCGCGTTGGTAGGCTTGGTGCAGCTGGGCCCGTGAATGGGCCAACTGGTTGAGGGCGCGCTGGACGGGCTTGGGGATCTTGGTTTCTAGGGTCATGGATCTCTCCGTTTGATATGAAAAGGCCCGCCGGCTGGGCGGGCCTAGTGCGCTGTCACCCCGCATGAGGTAAGGGCCAGGCTGCTGGGGTTTTTCTCCGTCGTGGCACTCGCCAGCTGATCCACGCCGAAGGATGGATCCTCGGCTACCCGAATCAGGTACCGGTGCCGGAGAGCTCAACCTGCAGATTCGCCGTGGTTGCGTAGACCGCCAGACCGGCGCGGAGCTCGGCCAGGATGGTCACCAGGTTGCGCTTGAAGTTGTTGCCATCATGGCGGCTCGCTTCGACGGTCAGTTCCTGGCGATCCAGCAGCGCCAGCGTCCTGGTATCCAGCACCAAGGCCTGGCCGGCCGGCATCGAAAGCGACACCACTACGGGCACACCCCACAGGCTGGGCGGGGAAGGATCACGGGGACTGCCAAGCACGTAATGGCCGTCTTTACCGTCGCCCTCCGCCCGCTCGCTGGCGATGTCGAACCAGTCCTGCGGACTCATGACCACCACGTTCGGCACCCAGCCCGCGGCCCGGAGGGCAGTGATTGCTTCGCCAATACGATCGGCCGGGTGCTGCTTGTTCGCGATGAAGGGCATCGCCTGGTTGAGAAGTCCGTCGATTTCGCCGGGACCACCTGCGCCTGCCAGAATGTCGCGCTCGAGGTTCTGGCGAACGCCGGTACCCATCAGCAGGCCGATCTGACTCTGCAACTGGTCGTTGTCGTCCAGCACCTGCTTACTGGCCGGCAGCCAGGCCGCAACGGTTGCGATTTCCGCGCGCACCAGTTCGGTAGGCAGGTCGGCCTCGCCCTTTTCGTCGCCCTCTTTCTCCTGGTTGCCGCCGCCGTTCATGAACCCGTCCAGGCGGACATATTCGAAGGTTGCACTCTCCACCGGCAGGACTGGCAGCACATCCAGCAGAGTGAGTTGCGGGGTCGGAATGCCCTGGATGCCCGGCGCGCGCTGCGGGGCGCTCGGGTAGCTGGTAGCGTCGGAGTCACCCCGCCCTGGGTTGGTGACGATGGCGCGCACGCCAGCTGCCTGCACCATGCGGCCGGTGGTCTTCTGACCAGCCTTGAGCGCGGCGAAACCGTCGGCGGCGGCGATCTCGCTGGCGATTCGATGGTTGTTCTCGCTGTCCGACTTGGCGGCGGCGAAGCCGCTGCCGACCGCTTTCTGTTCCAACTCCAGCAGGCGCGCGGAGATCTCGGCTTGCTTGCCTTCGTAGTGCTTGATCCCTTCCTGGTGGTTCTCCAAGGTTGAATGGTGGTCTTTGATTGCTGCTGCCAGAACCTCGAATTCGCTTGGCATAGATCATCGTTCCTGTGCGTTTTGGCTTTGGATTTCACGGGCGGGAAGTTTGTCCCCCGTAGTGACATTCACCCTACGCGCGCCCGCGCTTGGCGGTCTGCGTCTAAGTTGAGCGTCATGCGTCGGTTTCCGTCGCGAAGCGGCGGATGTCGTCGATTTTGTAGAACCGCCGGTTGCCGCGGCGAACGAAGGGCAGCGGCGCCAGGCCCGCAGCAGCCAGCCGACGCAGGTACGACGGCGCGTAGCCCAGCAGCTCAGCGGTCGCAGGCTCAGGCACCAGGCCGCCGATCAGAGGAATCACCCCGAGGCGTTCCAGGTGCTGGCGGATCTCCGTTTCGATAGGATCGCTCATCGGCACACCTCCACGTCCGGCCAGCGCCAGCGCGCAGCCTCCAGGGCTTCGGGGTAGGTCATCGGTTCGCCGATCAGCGTGCAGAGCGGTTTACCGGCGCGGGTGATGCGCCAGTTGCTGCGGCGCTCCTGGCCGTCGTTGGCGGCCAGTTCGGCGAGTAGCTCAAGGCGGTGGGCCTTGATGTATTTGCGCACGTCATCGGAGAGCCGGCTGGCCGGCGAAACGACCAGCCGCTTGCCAGCGACCCGGGCGGAGAAGCCCCGGGCGGTGAGGTAGTCGATGGCAGCCATCACAGTTCCTCCGCGTCCGATTCGTCGAAGGGCGGAGGAGGCGGCGAAGCGCAGAAGGTGCTCACGTTTTCCAGAAGGTGCTCACTATTTTTTGTGAGCACCTTCTGTGTTTTCTGAGCACCTTCTGCTGAAAGCTGCCATACCCACTGTTGCTTCCCGTCCCCCAGTCGACCACCTTCCTTGACCGCCTCGGCGCCGATTGCCTTTTGGGCGCGCCGGACAGTTGCCCAGGACAACCCGGCGTCAGCAGCCTCCGACTTGATCTGCCGTGTGGGAACTGGGCCAGCCTGCAGCGCGTCCCGCAAGAAGTCGCAGGCCTCTTCCAGTTCGCTGCGCTGGCCGTCATCACCAGTGCTCTCGACGTCGGCCAGGATGTCCCGCGCGCTGCCTTCGATCCGCTCACCCCAGAGCACTCGGGTCGTCTCGATGCCATCGCCCACGGTGCACGTCTCGATGACGTAGCTAATGCCGCCCTGGTCGGCGCTGATGTTGGACTTTGCTCGTGCCAGCACCCTGCTTTCGGTGTCCTCCTGTTTGGCGGCCACCAGCACGGTACGGGCTAGGGCGCCGAAGGCCTGGCTACCGATCACCCGATCGGCCGGCGAGGAGGCGCCGCTGCCCTTGCTGAAGTGAGTGATACCCAGCACCGCGCAACCTTGCGTTTCGGCGAAGTCGACAACCGCCTGCAGAGAGCGACGTACGTCATTGGCTCGGTGCATGTCGCCCTTGACCACGTTAACAACCGGGTCGAGCAGCAGCAGGGAGACGCCGCCGATCTTATCGACGGCCTCCTTCAGCAGGTCGAAGTCCGTGGCCGGGTCGAAGGGCTCGCGCTCTCCGGTGGTGGCATTCACTCGTCCCTGGATAATGTGAACACGAGACAGGTCAGCCCCGGCCGCAATCAATCGCGGTACTAGGGTGTCCGCCGGATCATCCTCCGATGACCAAATCAAGACGTTACCAGGAGAGAGGCAGAGCTCGCCGTCCGGCCAACGACCACCGCTGGTAAGCGTGCCGATCAGGGCTATGGCCAGCGTGGTCTTGCCGCTGCCGCCGGCTCCGGCCAGAACTGTTAGCTTTCCCCTGGCAATCCAGTGCAGCCACAGCCAGAGAATGGCCACCGGGACGATAGAGGCTGCAGAGGTGAGTACAGCGCTCCACTTCGACGAAGCCGGCGGCTTGGGCAGGACGGCGACGCCTTCCCACTCTTTGGCGAAACGATCACTGGGCGTGGTCATTGGCCACCCCCAGGCGCTGCTTGGCCAGCTCGAAGCGCGCCAGATCGTCGGCACTCAGCCGGCATCCGGTCTGCTGCATAGAGAGGCCGATCTGGTAGACGGTACGCTCATGCTCGACAGCGGCCCGGCTCGGCCCCCGGCGCGCCGGCTTGTCGCCGGGGAACAGGTCGCGCAGCTCCAGCCCGATCGCGGCGAGAATGTCGCGGGTGGTGCAGCCGGCCCAGCAGTGCAGCAGTACCTTGCCGTCGTCGGCCTCGCGGATGCTCAGGCTAGTGCCGGTTTTATTATGCCCAGGACACTTGGCCTCCCAACGCCGGCAGCCTGTGGCCTTCACCTTGTCCAGGCGGCCAAGCACTTTCTCCAGGCCGAGCGAGGGCGCCGGCGCACAGGCGCCGTTTTTCTGAGTCATGGTGGTTACTCCTTGGCTTGGGCGGAGTCGACCGCGGCCTGCAGGTCGGAGGCGTCCCGCTGCAGGTCCTGGGTCAAGTCGTGGGCCAGGAACTGCGCCAGGCTGGCCAGCTCCATGGCGCGATCAATACGGATCTCCACACAGGCTTTCCCGCCCTCGAGCGCGCAATGGATGGAGTTGGCCAAGGCATCCAACCACTTGGCGTACTGGACGCGGCAACTGATCTGCTGAACAGCATCATCCGCAGCGGCCGCCAGTTGGCTGAGTTCAGTTGCTTTAGGCATTCGCCACCTCCACCAGCTCCATGAGCTTGGAAAAGTCGTCGGAGATGGATTGCGAGAGGTAGATCTGGATCTGCATCAGCGAGCCGGCGCGACGGCTGTTGAGGTAGGCGCCCTCGGCACATTCAGCGCTAACCGCGTTGTCCAGCGTGATCTCGGCTAACACCGTTGCGGTGTCGATCTTCATCTCGAGGGCGTCGGCCAGGGCTTTGGTCTGATCTTGTAGCTCTTGGTTCATCTGCTTAAGCATGGCGCACCTCCTGAGCTTCCAGGGCGCGAGCCTTGGACATGGCTTCGTTGTAGCGAGCCAGGCGAACAGAAAGGGAGGAGTTGCTGCGGAGGGCGGCGAGAGCGCGGGCCTTCCAGGCGTCCGCATGCGATGCGGACGGATTGCGGACAGGGTGCATAGGTGTAGCTCCAATTTCGTTGTCGGAGCTGCCACGAATCGTCGCCAAACGATAATGGGTGGCAGCTGTGCGCGGGTTGGCGAACCGGGGAAATTGGAACCCGGCAGACCCGAAGGTCTCCCACGCACAGCCGCCATAACACGGAACGGCGGGCACAAAAAAAGCGCCTGCTGTCGGATGGGGCGCTTGTGCGCCAATTTCATTTCCAGGTCGCCAAACCTGTGCCGCTGAATTTGCAGCGACGGACAAACCATAGCGTCGGCGCTTCGTGAGCGCAAGCATATTCATGCATCACCGCCCGTGCGCTCAGCAATACGAGCCTCGCACCAAGCCACCACCTCGGCCTCGATCCACACGGCGGATTTAGGGCCGAGCATGACTTGGCGCGGAAAGGAGCCAGCTGCGATACGGCGGTAGAGCTCGGATGTAGAGAGAGTGGTCAGCGTCTGTACTTCGCGCAGCTTGATGAAGCGGCGAGACGCATCTGCCGGCAGTACCTGAACGGTGTTTGTCATCGTTGTGACCCCTTGGGTTTGGTTGCGATGACTAGGGATTCAATACACCGAAGCAGGGCCGCACCATGCCGAGTTATAGGTGCTCGGTTTTTCCGGAGGAATTCAGGGCGTGGGTTATTCCGCAGCAGACTCGAGAGCTGCCAGGGCTTCAAGCTCAGAAAGATCCCGCATTAATTCACCTGCAAGCTTGGGCACGGTTTTCCTGAAGCTGTCTCCGCCTTTTACATATCCGACAGCTTGGGCCATGAAATGATGAGGAATATTGTGATTATGCTCCTTCGCCCAAGTCATTAAGTCTATGTACGGGAGTAGACCGTATCTTGCCCAGTCCTTGTATGCAGGCTTTTCTCGTTTACTAAAATCAAATGCCTGGTGTTTCCTTTTTTCTTTCAGCCAGCTCGTAAAAGCGTCGATCAATACCGAGTCAGTAGCGCGCATATCAACTGTTATAACTGGCGCTGGCGGGGTGTTTGGCCTGTAGTAGTCAATCTCGATTGTCGAATGCTGGGACTTTAGCCAGTCATTTAGCTTAGCGCTGTTGTCGCCTATCACGCGCCAGCGCTCAGCTTTTTCAGGGCTGAGCTTGCCTTTTCTTTTTTCTATTTCATCAAGGTAGGCTTGTCTCCACAGATCCAGCACGAAAACATCTCGAACCGGTGGTGTGGCTGACTCGATTTCACTGGTGCTTCCAGTTGGGTCGTTTCGAAGTGCGGTGGCGTCTTCTGTGAGAGTGCCTTTCCATATGCACATGGCAACTGACTTCAGTAGGTCATCCTCTGGCTGTTCAGTAATAAAAAAGTCAGGGTGAAGTTTAAGTAGCTCGCTCCGGCGCTCAAGCTGGTAAAGCCATTGAAGTGCATCGAAACTCGCGCAGGCTGCATACTTTTCTAGGCTGTACCAGCTCGGCAAATCATCAGAGCACTCTATTTTTGCCATTGGCGCGTTCTCCGGAAGTAGGGGCGGCGTTATGCCTTGCGCTTGATGCTCACCACGTTGGCACCAGTGCGCAGGGCGTCTATCGAATCGGCCCAGGCTTGCATCATTTCCCGGCGCTGCTCGAGGTAGGTGGCGTGATTGTAGGTGTCGCGGATCTCGTCCTGATCACCGTGCGCGAGCTGACGTTCGATCCAATCACGGTTGTAGCCACGCCCGTTCAGCTCGGTGCTGAGCAGGTGGCGGAAGCCATGGCCGGTCTGGCGTTCCTTGTAGCCGAGCGCCTGTAGGGCCAGGTTCACGGTGTTCTCACTCATAGGCCGGCTGGTGTCGTGCCGGCCGGCGAAGACCAACGGGTATTTGCCGGTGATCTGCTGGAGCTGGTGCAGGATGGCCACGGCCTGACGGGGGAGGGGGACGAGGTGCGGGCGGCGCGCCTTCATCCTCTCCTTGGGGATGGTCCAGGTCGCAGTATCAAGGTCGAACTCGGCCCAGGGCGCGGCGCGCAGCTCGCCCGGGCGAACGGCAGTCAGGGCCAGCAGTTGGATAGCGCTGCGGGTAAGGACATGGATCTTGGCCGTCTCGACTTTGTCGAGCAGCTCGGGGAGCTCGGCGAAGGTAACGTGCGGATGGTGCTTGGTCGCTGGTGGCTGAGCGGCGATCACATCCAGATCGGTGGCCGGGTTGTGATCAATGGCGCCCTTAGCCAGACCGTAGCGGAATATCTGATTCAGCCACTGGCGGGTTTTCTTGGCGACGTTGTGTGCGCCGCGGCTCTCGATCTTGCGGATCAGCTCCACCAGGTCGGGCCTAGCCACCGACTCGAAGGGTTTCCTGCCCAGCGCGGGGAGTAGGTCCGACTCAAGGTAGGCCAACGCCTTGGCCGCGGTCGCCGGCGCCCAGCGGGGCGTGCGGTACCGGTGCCACTCCCTGGCCAGGGCCTCGAAAGTCAGCACCTCGGCCAACTGGGCCAGCCTGTCGGCCTTCTTCTGTTCGCCGGGGTCGATGCCCTCGGCCAACTGCTGCCGGGCTTCTTCTCGACGTCGCCGGGCTTGCTGTAGGGGCACGGTCGGATATGCCCCTAACGCCAGGCGCTTTTCCTTGCCGGCGTAGCTGTACTTCAGGCGCCAGAGCTTGGAGCCGCCAGGCATCACTTCCAGGTACAGGCCCTGGCCATCGGCGAGTTTGTAGGGCTTGTCCTTGGGCTTGGCTACCTTGATGGCCGAGTCAGTCAGCGGCGTGGCTTTGCGGGGCATAGGGGCACCTGCGTAGGGGCATGAAACATGACCTAACTGGATATGCCCCTAAACATGCCCCTAAAACTTTGGGCTTGCAAGGGAAGGGTAGGGAGTAACTGGCAATAAAAAACCGGCTCAGGGGCCGGTTTTCTTGGTGTTTCAGGTCGTTTCGGTACAACCTGAGAAGATCTAGTGGTGCCCCGGGGGAGACTCGAACTCCCACTCCTTTCGAAAACGGATTTTGAATCCGCCGCGTCTACCGATTCCGCCACCGGGGCACAATGGCGGCGCAGTATAGGGATGCGTCTGGCGCTGGTCAATCGGCTGCAGTGCTGTGATTCGCTATTGGCGCGTTCCTGTACTAACAACCAATGGTAATGCTGATTGCGTCCGGCTTTTATGACCAGCTAACGGCTAAAATCGCGGCTGTCATCAAGACCGCCGAGTATGGCGTTTATATCAATGATTTCGGGGTGATGCCGTCGTGGGAGCCGCTGTGTGACCAGAGTATTGTGCCGGGCGCTGGTTGCCGCTCTGCTGCTCGTGCCGGGCGCTCGCGCCGAGACCCTGACCTACGCGGTGACCGATGAGAGCTGGGCGCCGTACTGGATCGTCGATGGGACGCGCGTCAGTGGCATTCTCCACGACTTCATGCTCGCGCTGGATCAGCGTTTGCCAGAACAGTTGCAGGTCAGTCATCCACTGCCGCCGCTGCGTACGCAGAAGCTTTTCCGCGAAGGCCATCTGCAGATCGAGTGCTGCGTCAGCAAGAGCTGGCGTAGCGATCGCGGGCAGATGGGGGTGTCACTGTGGACGGTGCCGGTGCTGCAGGCTGAGGAGATGCTGATCTTCGCGCCGGGCAGGCGGTTTCCCTATCAGAGTCTGCAGGACTTGCGTGGTCGCTCGATCGCCACTGTGCGCGGCTATGGCTACGCTGGCAGTGAGTATTTCCAGCGCAACGATGGCGCCGATGCTCGGGCGCTGATCTATCTGGTGGCCCAGGGGCGCAGCGAGGCCGGCATTATGGACCGCCTGGAGTGGCGCTACCTGCAGCATCAGAATTCGCAATCGCAGGCCTCGCGCTGGGAAGAGGTAGAGGAGGGGCCGACGATCAATCGCTCTCAGTTGCGCTTGCGCCTGCATCGCGACCAGGCCGATCGGCTGGAGGCCTTCAATGCCGCCATCCGCGCCTTGCAGGCCGACGGCACCTTGGCGCGTATCGTCGCCAACTACGCTCCGTAGGCTCACGTGGTCGGACAAGTGGAAATCCGGTAAGCTTTGCCACCCTGCAGAAATACCCCCGCCGAATCATGCGTGTTGCCGATTTCCACTTCGATCTTCCCGAGTCGCTGATCGCTCGTCACCCGTTGGCCGAGCGCCGCGCCAGTCGCCTGTTGCAGCTCGATGGAGCAAGTGGTGAGCTGCGCCATGGCCAGTTCACCGATGTGCTGGAGCAACTGCGTCCTGGCGACCTCATGGTGTTCAACAACACTCGAGTGATTCCGGCACGGCTGTTCGGTCAGAAGGCCTCTGGCGGCAAGCTCGAAGTGCTGGTGGAGCGCGTGCTCGATCAGTATCGCGTGCTCGCTCACGTGCGCTCGAGCAAATCGCCCAAGCCCGGATCGCAGATTCTCATCGACGGTGGTGGCGAGGCCGAGATGGTCGCGCGCCACGATGCGCTGTTCGAGCTGCGCTTTGCCGAGCGGGTGTTGCCGCTGCTCGAGCGTGTCGGACACATGCCGCTGCCTCCTTATATAGACAGGCCGGATGACGAGGCGGATCGCGAGCGTTATCAGACCGTCTACGCACAGAAGGCCGGCGCCGTGGCGGCTCCGACCGCGGGTCTGCACTTCGATGACGAGCTGCTGGCGGCGATCCGCGCCAAGGGTGTGGAAACCGCCTTCGTGACGCTGCATGTCGGTGCCGGCACTTTCCAGCCCGTGCGTGTCGAGCGTATCGAGGATCACCACATGCACAGCGAGTGGCTGGAGGTCGGCCAGGATGTGGTCGATGCCGTGGCAGCCTGTCGTGCGCGTGGCGGGCGTGTGGTTGCGGTGGGCACGACCAGTGTGCGCTCGCTGGAAACCGCAGCGCGAGACGGTGAGTTGCAGCCCTTCAGCGGTGATACCGACATCTTCATCTATCCAGGCCGCCCGTTTCATGTGGTCGATGCCCTGGTGACCAATTTCCACCTGCCCGAGTCGACCCTGCTGATGCTGGTGTCGGCCTTTGCCGGTTATCCCGAAACCATGGCCGCCTACCGCGAAGCCGTGGCGCAGGGCTATC
>Ga0208645_1002403_pt1 | contig 14950 bp, 14 predicted proteins | sample VirMetDEL_Sep_01_FD_184519 | JGI IMG/M metagenome (GOLD analysis project Ga0208645, IMG submission 184519) | Aqueous microbial communities from the Delaware River and Bay under freshwater to marine salinity gradient to study organic matter... | ecosystem: Environmental > Aquatic > Marine >... | reverse complement strand
CTGAAGAAAAATTAGAAATTCAGAGATCCAAAATCAGACATCTGTAAAGTTCATTTTTAAACTGAAAATCAAGGTGGAATTTTTATGATTTACAGATGACAAAATGAGATTTATTAAGATCTAGAATCTTCCACACACAAAATTTTGTGTGTAGTAATAATAATGATGAAATTTTTTCCTTGTTTATTTTTGTTTTGTATTAAAATACTCAGGAATACCATTATCCATCCACTTTCTTATTTTGTCGTAGTGTAAGAAGGTGTCACAGTAAAATCTGAATATTTTACTTTTGTTTACCTTTTCAACCCATTCTTTGTATATTTTATATTTAGTTAGTTGTAATTCAAGTATAGTGTAATATAGAATGAAATACTGATTAATATTATTATAGAATAGTATTAATGTTTGTAAATCTTGTTTTACACCTTTATCGATAGAAATAAATTGCCAATTAGTATCTCTAAATGAATAATATATCTTTTTAGCATTAATGACATTTGTTTTATAGAAATCATTATTCATATAATTTAAAATATTATTTAGTATCTTATTTACAACATCGATTTTGATAATGGGTGGTTCAAAAAACCTTTTCAACATAATATCATCATTACTTTGAAGAACCTTTTTATTTTCAGATATTCTTTTTGCTAATTTTTCAATTACATCTGTACTGAATTTTATATCTTTAAGAACGTGAATATAATATACAGAAGATATATATCCAGACCCTTTGTTTTTCTTAGTGGAACATAATGATATTTCTTTCTTTGATATTATTTCTGCTATACGTTTTTCATTTATGATATCGTAGTATACATTTGGTGTCAATTTATCACATAATGAATATGGTGTCCAATTATTCCTAACGGAAAATAATACTTTACCAGATGGACGTAAATCAGGTTTTTCCATTATCCATAATATAAATTCTGCTGGGGTATAATTACCTATAGAACCTGTATATGCACTTGAACAATATTCTGTTGCCGCTAAATTAATCTGTCTATTTCTCCCCAAGTGACCTTTGTATTTGACAAAATGGTCGTAAACAACATAAGGATCTCTGTCTTTGAAGAATTTAAATAGATAGTATATTTTATCTCGAACAGTTTCGTCGTGTTTAAATTCTCGTGTATCTACTAACAACGATATAAGAATACGATACATATCAGACCCAGCTGAAAAACGAGGATGTATATTTAAATGTTCATAATCAGTTGTTCCAATTATACCAAAAGGTTCTACATTTACACTTGCAAACCCAAAATCAATAATAGTGACTAATTTTTTGGGATTTCTAATAGTATATGTTTGGTTTCCTATATTAACAGAATATGATTCGTGATGTTTTTTACCTATAGGAGGATCACGTAATATAATATTACTCGTGTGTAAATCATAATGGGTAAATCTAATTTCTCTTTGTGCTACGTGTAGAGCTAATAAGATTTGTAAAAATACACTAATAATATCATCTATCTTTTTAAGAGTACCATTCTTGATGTAGTCGTATAATGTTTTTCCTTTTATATTTTCGTATACAATATGATTAACGTTGTCGTAATTGAAAGTTGCGATAGTGTAAGCGAAGTTAGGGATTATATTCCGTAGTTTATTTATAGCTTTCCAACCTTTGAAATATTCAATTATACTATCATTATTATAACCTTGATTAGGTCTTTTAACTACAAATTCTACTCCTGATTTCAATGTTATATTGAAAACTTTTCCTTCTGCACCTTCTGATAATTTTTTACCGAAATCCGAAGGTCTAGGTGGATTGTTATTGAAATATTCATTTACATAACATGATATACCCATCATACTAGTGGATTGATTAAATTTATAATTCAATCTACCTTTCAATAACCCTTTATTTACTGTATATTTTTTACCGTTATTATTCCATATACATACAGAAGAGTTCTTTTTCATTTCATTGTATATAAATTTATCTCTTTCTTTGGTATATTTAGAAGCCGAATAGTTAGAATACATATTTATCTAAAGAGTGGAATTATTATAAATAAAAAAATGTCAACCGATACTACTGAAAAAGATAAATTAAAAGATAAATTAAAAGAAAAAATGCAATTACTTAAACTGAAACGTTCAACTAAAAGATCTCGTGATACTTTCGTTGATAATAAATTAAAAAACATTGGTATAGACAAAGAGAAACTCAAAAATGACATGGAACAAATTAAAAAACAAGGTGGTTTGACGTTTGATTTGAAAAACTAAATCAAGAAGTAATTTTAAACTAATTAAATAGTTTAAAATGACAACAAACTTTCAGCTGACACAGGACATATTTGCATTACTATCTTTTCCAAAGCTTTAGCATACTGTTGAATTTCCCATTGTGCACCTTCATGATTCCTTAATTTAATGAAATTTATAATACATTGTAAACTTGCAGTCCACCACACTTCAGTATACATAGATTGTGGTAATATACCTCTAGCCATTTCCCTTGAAACTCCATTTTCAATAAGAGTATGGTAACTTTTCAATTCCCTTGCCACCGTTTCTTTGTATATATTAGAAACAGTATCTTGTTTCTCTTTATCTAAAACACCACTCGATGCTTGTTTAGATGATTTAGATTGTTTTCTCCATATTTCAGGAACATAAAATTCTTCTTCTTGTGCCTCGACATAACGATAACTTACCTCGTTCCAAGCAGTATCTTTATACTGATATTCAGAACCTACAATATGTTTAAACCATTGCCGTGCAACAAACATTGGAAATTTTATATGTAATTGAATCATTACATGACGAAATGGTGAAGTATGTTGGTGTTTAGCAAGATACCTTACCAACCGTTCATCTTTACTATCCCATTCATCTTTTCTTTTACCAAACGAACATCGTGCTGCATTCACAACCGTTAAATCATTACCTAATTTATCTACAAGTTCAATAAATCCTTTATCCAAAACATCAACCTTCATATTACTGTACTTAGATATAGTTTTTATAGTCTTTAGACAGGAAATTCCATAGAACTCTAAGAGCTTCACAATCCAGTTTATTATAGTATTTAATATCTTCAATGATACTTTCAGGTCCATCGTTGTAATAATAATGTATTAACTGACTCATTGCTTCCGAACCACTCTTAACATCACCTTCATACTTGAAGTCGATAAGGTTGTTTTCGTATAAAGACTTCATTACGTCTTTCAAACCATAACTACTACAACCTTTGATTTTCAACCCATTTTGTTTAACTATCTTGTGTAAATCTACTAAATAAACATCGTTAGGTAAAACAATGTCATATCTGTCAATATAATTTTTTTCAGCGTGACCCCAATGTACTATATACAATTTCTTACCATCATCACCGATTCGTTTTGTATAACATTCACTTATTTCTTCACTGATGTTATTCGTGTCTTCTTTATTTGAAGTCAATTGTTCGATATTACCTTGTATATCCATAATACCCCACATAATCATTCTATCGATTCTTTCAAAATGATAATCATAAAAGGTGGAAAACACAGAAAGACCAGTTGTCTCAGCATCACAAAATAATATATTTCCATCATTATAGAATTCTAAAGAACCACCATTCCATTCAATGGTGGTATCCATATCCATAGTGGGGGAATCCATCAATTCTCTGGTCTTGTAAAATTTATATTCATCATCATATAAATTGTAACTCTTGTTGAAATTGTGTTTTTCATCTCTACATTCCCACATGGGATCTTCTTCGGAATGATATTGAGATACAATATGTTTACGTTGTTGACAACAACGTACCCAACTAATAGCTTTGGGTAATTCATTCACAATACATTCGTCTTTGTTATCAAAATCTACAACACCTAGTCTTTTGTTCCAATCATACTTTTCTTTTTTATGTTCGTATTCAGACCCTAATACTAGAGATATAGGACACTTTACATCTTGAATGTTATTAAGAGCTTTATTGTATAGAGATAATTGTCCCTTTACCTTTTCTCGCCAATGTTCTGATGCAGAACCAATCGATATTCCATCTTTCAATAATTTAATTTTATGATACTTTACATCAATTACAATATAAGAATTATGGTATTTTTCATCTATTGTGTCTTTCATATATGGAAATAATTTTATCACAGTACTACCCTTTATAACAATATCCATTTCACCAAATGTTTTGTTTCTTCCATTCCTAAAAGGTACTTTAATCAATACATCTTGTTTACCCTCTTTTATTATTTTCTTTGCTCTTTCGATCGCTTCGTCCTTGTCCATATCATTAGATGGTTCCCAAACACTATCTAATTCTCTTCTTAACCATCTATTAACCATATTTTCAAATTGAATACCTTGTTCGTTTATTTTGTAAGGAGTTTGTGACAATACAGGTTTTGAATACCATATATTACAATTAGTATTGTAACGATTAACAGGGTATTTAGGATTGTTGGCTCTAAAGTGGTCGTGAGCTTTTTCACGAGCCCAATAGTTTGAACAATTACTGGCAGAAACCCACCCCCTTTCGTCTGGGTTAAAATCGTTAATGTATTTTCCCTTCAGAAAGTCTGGGATAGAATATCCTGAATTTCTTGTTACCATTTTCATCATTTTTTCCGGATTTACTCTACAAGAAGGAAGGGTGTAGTGAGAAATAAAATCATTTTTTTTACCTTTAAAACGTTTTAAAATAAAAAAACTTTATTATAAGCAAAAATATCTTTATAGAATAAAATGTTAAGAACTACTTCAATATGTTTCAGTTACATGTTAAATTATATTAAAAGTTTAGGTTCAACAGATGAATCTTTAGATACAAAGAATAAAAATCTATTGTGTTTAAACAGTACGCTTAAAAAGTATGGTGGGTTACTTAGTAAAATATCACAAATGTTATGTTATGAACAGTACACTGATAATGTTTTTAGTGAATGTAAACCTGTATACAGGAAAAAAACAATGAATTATATAAAGGAAAAGTACACTAATAAAAAACTCGATAAAGGTTTAACCGAATTGGATTTTAAAGTTATTAAAAGTGGAAGTGTAGGACAAATACATAAAGGTATTTTCAATGGAAAACCAGTAATAATGAAAGTTCTTTACAAAGGATTAAAGGAACAAACAAAAGAGGATTTAAAAATAGTTGAAACGATAGCAAAATATATGTATTCTCACACAGATTTAAAGGACGCAATGGAAGATATTTCAAATTCCATATATATAGAATTTGACTTTGAAGTGGAAAAAGATAATCAAGAAAAAATATCCCTAATGTGGAAAGATGATGATGATATCGTTATTCCTGAAATTATACCTGAATTGTGTTCATCAACGGAATTAGGAATGTATTTCCTTAAAGGACCTGTATTAAATGATTATATAGATTCTTGTTCGTCGGAACAGAAAAACAAAATATGTGAAATATTAACCAAGTTTTTGTTTAAAAATCTATACAAAGATAATATACTATATTCTGATGTACACGGAGGTAATTTCATTATAGAGGGGGAAGAGGATGATTTTAAATTAGCGGTATTGGATTTTGGATGTATACAATATATAGATGATAATGTTGTCAGCTTTGTAAAACAATTACATTTGTTACTATCAAATCCTAATTTTAACGAAGATGAGTTCTTCCAGATTTTAGGTGATAATAAAATTATTCGGAAAGATGATCTTTCAGATGAAGAAAAAGAGTATTGTTTAGAATTCTTCAAATTACAATATGAACCATTTACTTCAGATTATTTTGAATTTAACACAGAGTGGTTAAAGAAGATAAGTTTTAAAGATGTTAATAAAATGAAAAAATGGAATTTACCGAAAGGAATGGTATTTTTTAATCGCTTTACACATGGTTTGTTCTGTCTTTATTCTAATTTAAATTTCAAAGGTTCACCAAAGAGTATTATAGAACAATATTTATAATATAATTAGTTCATGAATAACTTATAATATTAATGAAAATATTATAAATTGACTTAAGCTGATAATAAACCTAAACATTTTAGAATTGATTTTTGTTCCTCTACTGTGTCATAAGCTGATAATTCTGTATTTTCCAATAAAAGTTCTATATCACTGTGTAATTTTATCTCATCCTTACCACTATCAATTACTTTCTTGGGTGAAGGTGATTTCTCATCCTTACCACTATCAATTACTTTCTTGGGTGAAGGTGATTTCTCATCCTTACCACTATCAATTACTTTCTTGGGTGAAGGTGATTTCTCATCCTTACCACTATCAATTACTTTCTTGGGTGAAGGTGATTTCTCATCCTTACCACTATCAATTACTTTCTTGGGTGAAGGTGATTTCTCATCCTTACCACTATCAATTACTTTTAGTTGATTATAAGTTTGTTCTGATAAAAAATTTTTATGTTCTAATTCAACTTTTAGTTTCCCTTCCCTTACTAATTTTAGATATGTTGCACCACCTATTGTGATACAACGATGAGGAGGTACAGGGTTTCGTATTTGATTTGGTTTAGTACAAGGTTTTTTCATTATATTTAAAACAGGTTGAACTACAGAAGCTTGACTAGAAACACTTATTTTCCCTTCCTTTACTAATTTTAGATATGTAGGACCACCTATTTTGATACAACGATGAGGAGGTACAGGGTTTCGTATTTGATTTGGTTTAGTACAAGGTTTTTCCATTATATTTAAATCAGGTTGAACTACAGAAGCTTTACTTGAAGAAACACTTATTTTCCCTTCCTTTACTAATTTTAGATATGTAGGACCACCTATTTTGATACAACGATGAGGAGGTACAGGGTTTCGTATTTGATTTGGTTTATTACAAGGTTTTTCCATTCTTTTTATTTACTGAATATATTATTTTAATTAACTTCGTTTAAATCTTCTAAATCATCTAAATTAACATTAGGTCCTCTCATACGTTTTTTAGAACTCTTTACTACTTCAGGTTTGTTATTCATTTTATTAAACATACTCAATATATTCGACCCTGTCTTTTTCATTAACATTTTGGAAATAATGAAGAACGCTGCATTCATTATAATCAAGAATAACAATCTTAATTCTACAGGCCATTTTGAACCTGTAGGAACGTATGATTTTTCACCAATCTCAACAAGTAATTTCTCATACTGACTCATTTGAGAAACTTGTTGTTGAGTAAAACCAGACATATCAAACCCTAAAAAATTACCAAATACAAATTCACAACCCATAAAACCATACATTAAATAGGTTTTATAATTCTCAACTGATGAATCAATAGAAAGAGAACGGACTGTATCATCATATGACCTTTTCATAGTATTATAATCAGTATGAATACTATAGTCTGGTATATTTGCTGTTGGATATGATTTTTTAAGCAATGTAAATTTAAACAATAATTCACGTTTCATATCATCATCAACAGGATCTGAATGTTGTATAGCTGAATGTTGATTCATATCCATCAACTCTTTTGTAGGTTCATATCCACCAGTAGCCTGTATTTCAGAAAGAGGTGGTGGTGTTCTCATTGCACCCCTAGGGTCACGTGGTATACTATATTTATCAAAATTTTCCTTGTATCCAGGTGAATCATCTTGTAATAGATCATTTAATCTAGACGATAATACTTGTGTGTCCCTATCTACTTTGTCATAATCTTCTACTGTTTTATTTTGTATTACATCAAAACGATTAATAGAACCATCTGACGAGGATGAATATATTGATTCATTGTCATTATCCCAAGATTGTATATTTTGTGGCTTTGCTACGTGTTCTTTGTTAATTAAATCTTGATATATTTTATTCTTGTTTTCTATAATTTCAAGATATAATCTAGGTAAAGAAGGAAACCGTTGTGGGTGTTTGTCAATGTTTTTATTTTGTAAATGTACCTTTACAACTTTTATTCTTTGTCTTGTCATTTCATATTACTGTATTTTCGCTTATTTTTTAAATATCATTCTGTAATATATTTATATTTACAAAAAATAAATGAAAGAAGTTGATATTTACAAAATACCTCTCTATTATATTAGTTTTGAAAGAAACATAGATTTAGAGAACGATTTGAAGTCTCAAGGGTTTATTGATATAAATCATTTCAAAGCTATCGATGGAAGAAAGTTCAATACAGAAGATCTTTTTAAAGATAATATTATAACTATTAGAAGTTATGATGATTTAAAATATGGTAGGGACAATTTCAAAGGACTTCCAACTTTGGGGGCAATAGGTTGTGCGTTTAGTCATTACGAACTATGGAAAAAATGTGTTAATGATAATATACCATATATCACTATTATAGAGGAAGATGCAGACTTTAGTAAAAAAATATCCAAAAACGATATAGATAAAATAAACAATGTATTATCTAAACCACGTAGTATTTATATTAGTGAACTGTTTATGGAGGGTGAAAACTTTGTAGGTTCACATTTTTACTGTAGTAGTAACTATGTATGTAAAAAGTTTATTGATAGATTTTTTCCAATTGATGTACAAGTAGATTGGTATAAGAATTATATTTTTGAATTAGATAAGTCAATAAATAAAGAAATTTTTAAAACTATAACTCAAAAATCACATGAATCCTCTATACAGAATTTATGTTTAAAGTGTATCATGCCTACAAATCCTGTACCTTATATTTTGTTGATTATATTAACAGTATTGGTTGTTATAATGTTAATTGTAAGGAGAAAGTGTATTTTTTCCGATAGATGTAAATAATTCTCATTATAAATAAAATGGTAGAAAAGAAAAGACTTATTAAAATCACCGATAAAGGTGATTTAAGACGTTTTGGTTACAGCTCTAAAAAGAGTGAAATTGCTCGTCATAGGGCTCTTAATAAAGCAGTAAAGGCATACGGTGCTGTTAATGTTATACAAAAATTGAACGCGGTGTGTGTTCTAAATAGATTTAGAAATCCAACTGTTGCTATAAAATTCTGTGAAGATAAATGGTGGGTCCAAAAGAATTATCTAAAGTGATAAAATGGTACTATTAATAGAACTGTTATGACTCGTAAAAAGAACAAATATAGTTTACTCGATAAAAAAGTAAAACCGAGTGAAATTTATAGTGACGAAGAAGATATCGCTTATTCTAACGATAATGAAAATGATTATAAAAAGTGGGATTTATCATGGGATTTAAGAGAACTTTTGTTTCAATACGTAGAAAACAATGCTGTTCCTCTTATAGAAACATTAACAGTTGAAGATATTTACAATGTTCTGTATATAAATAAATGAATATTATTGACAAATGGACTATTCTCAATATAACACCTGTTCCTATAATGAACTTTTTTGAAGTATTAAGGTTATTTAGTAAAAAAGAAAATTATGAAGGCGATTCCTGTAACAACACAGTAACTGATACACTATTTTACTTAATAGGTGTTTTCATCGCCGTTAGAATTCACTAAACCATTGTGGACTGAATCCGTATTTTATTTTATATAGAACCACCAACACATACCTTGGTTGTTATCTCTATATAAAATAGATTTCTACTTGTATCTTATTATTTTGTTAAACACGTACACAATTATCACCAGTACAATAAACACTACCTGATGGAACATTACCCTTTGTATTGGAGAAATCAATTTTGGTTTCTTCGACACGTTTATTATATTCTTCTTCTGTAAGAGGTTCATATGGAGCTTGAGTATATCCATGACCACTGTGAGGTAACATAGAAACTGATTTTAATTCTGGGATATACAAATCCAACATTTTTTGAATTTCTTCAGGTTTACACGATTCTTTATCAAAATAAACAGTAGCTGAAACACTATTATCAGCCCAATACTTTTGAACCATTCTAATCAATGCAAATTGTTCCCAAGGTGAAACTTCTTCACATGGTCTTACAGGTCCGTGATCGATGATGAATTCAAATACTTTAGTATTCACACTATATTGGTCGTCTTCCCTAGGAACATTACTATTAAGAAGTGCGTCAATAATAGGTGATTGTGTACCAACTCGAATACGACGAATAGCATATCTTGAGACTGGAAAATGAATACCAGGTGTTACACCCGCTAATAGAGAAATTGTACCACTTGGTTTAATGGTGGTAACTCGGATACTTTCTGGAACACCTGCATCACGAGCAAGTCTTTTATTTTCTGAACGAACAATTTTATATCCACTATCTAGATACTTGGAAATTTCAGAATAATTCATATTCTTAGACCATCCTTCTTTATTAAATCCACTAGCCCATTGTGCTATACCAGAAATACTTACACCGATACGACGATTTTTCATAATAATATTATTCGTTTCTCTACGATGGGTTGGTAATAGAGCCACTGTGGACGAATACAATGTTGCGTATCGAATAGCATTGAAAAACTCTTCAGGACCGTAACACCTTGTTGGAAAGATTTCAGAAAGATTACACGTCTCCTTGTCCGCCAAACTGATTTCACCACAGGGGTTAGTTAGAATAGCAGTGTTATCTTCTCTGTATTCTCCCATTCTCCCATATCTTTGTGCATTGGCTAAATTCAACATACCCGGTTCACCATTATCACTAATTCTTTGAGCCATTTCCTTCAATACTTCGTTGGTGGGTGTATCTTTCAATAGGACAGAGTTGTTTGACAACCATCCAATCTCCATCCGTTCTGGGTGTTTTTCATAGTTCTTCAGATTCATAAACTGTGTATCATCCGCAGAACCAAGACATATCTCGGCTGAATTATGAGTGAGATATCCATTACAGAAAAATTCATGTCTATTTTCAACCTCAATGTCCCACGTATCTTCTTCAACATCTTCGACAACCTTAATCACTTCAACTGGTGTATAGTCACAATATCCATAGTGTTTTTCATAAGCATCAATATTTATTTGTTTATTTGAATACAATCCAAATTTTGTTTTTACGGTTGGTGTGTTTTCAAAAGAAGCTGGAAAACCATTTGCATTTTGAGACCGAGATGTTTTTCTCATTTCTTTAAAAAGTTGTGGAATAGAATCAAACAATCGTTGAGAAGATTTTGTAATGAGATTTACTTGAAACATTTGTTGCCAGTGTTTCAGTCTACTCGGAAAATTATCCGAACAACACGTTAATCTTGTTGTAATTCCACAAGAATATAATATATTTTGAATATCACGTGCAAACTCTTCGTAAACTGTGGAGACAACTTGTATAGGTCTATGTTTTAAACACCCATCTGCGTCTGTTATACCGGCAACATATGCCAACCTGATTGATGGTTTTGATTTAAATATAAATTCAGGTGTCCGAATTATTTTTTTCGCCTGTTTAATATATTTATCAAAATACCAAGCAAGTTGTTTAGATTGACAATGAACTATATAAGAATTTTCATTCGGACGTTTTTTCAGGGTAACATGTAATTCTTTACCAAATCTTTCAAGTTGTTGTTTTGCCTTATACATAACATCAAACTCGTTTAATCCACCAACGATAGAAACATACGCATTGTAACCATTTTTTTTGTAATTAGGGTATGTATATCCATCACCCTGAAAAAGACCAATTAACCATGCAATATCTTCATCTAATTCAGGTATCTGAATTTCCTTACAAGTGGTAGAATGTTTAGAATATTCGTAGTGCCATGTTGGTAATACAGTATCTACACCATCTGTTAAATACCTACTTGAAATCAATCTATCACCCTCTTTTAAACTAGAAGCTTCTTTCCATTCATATGTATCATAACTAGAACAAACAGCCATACGATGATTTGGAGTACATCTAAAATCACCATCTTGGGTGATAATCTTTACAAGTTTTTGTCGACCCTGTTCAAAAACATTACAAACGTTTTCATATCCATCCATTGTAAGTACTCTGTCACCTACTTTTACTTTATTGATAGGTTTAAGACCACTTTCTGTATGAACCATAGATTCACCTGGAAGACACCTTCTAACATTTCCGGCGACAACACATGCACCGATAGCATTAAAAACATCCGCTACCAATCTAGAGTGTGTGTAGTCTGGATTATCAGAAAGAAAATCCATAAAATACCGTTCAATACGTTCATGTAAATCCTGTAATGGCTTTGATCCAGATGCAGTTCCACCGAAACCCTTAATCTTTTCACCTTGTTTTCGCACCTTGGAGTAATCAAATTCAGGAAACCATTCTTGTTCAGGACGACCTGTTTCAGGATCAGCAACAAAACTTCTCATTAGAGTTGCAACACTATCAATCCATCCTTCCCTACTATCTTCAATGACAACTTTTTTAATTTCAGATTTATTGGGATATGAAACTTTACCCTTCCAGTTTGTATTAAAACCTACACCGACACCATTCATCAAACAATCCATACCCCAATGTGCAGCCTTTACGAAATCTTTTTCACTATCTGTAGCTGAACAATTTTTCGTCAATATACCACACTCCAATGTAAATTCTTCCTTTGATGGTTCGACTACACACCATACATCTTCAATCTTATCAGTAGGTTCTACACTTACAACTCTCCAGTCCATTTCTTTACAGTTTGAAAAACGTTCGCGTTGATCATCTCTGATGAAAAATGTTTCTGTTATACCTTTTCTATTAATACTCACACTATAAAGAGGTGATTGTTCACCATTAAATGGGTTTTCCGTTCTAGCCAATCTTATTTTTCCAGTTGTTATATCTAACTTGAATAAAATATCTCTCAACCCTTGTAACACATCTTTATCATTGTTTGATATACTCATACAAGAGTTTTTTCCTATATGACCATCTGTAGCAAACCATCCAGCAATAAAACCTAATAAATATTCTTTATTCATATCTAACGATGGAAGTTGTTTCCACGTACTAGGTAACCCAGTTATTGTATTGTTACATTTACGTGGTGTATAAAAATATCTAGACAACTCTTTTTTCTTATCACATAGTCTGATGGAACAACTATTCACATTAGAACTTTTTGTTCCATCACCGAATACAATACCGTGTTGAATACCTACCCCACAAATTTGTAAACAGTGAACATTGGTTCTCTTTGCAAAGGAAACAAGTTTTAAATTTTCATACAATTCTTTCGTTACCAACAAATTTTCCTTATAATAAGAACCACACTTTTTATTTTTTACGTTCCATCTGTGATTTTCTGTAGTCATAATTTCACGTATTTCAGATCCTTTACGTACTACCAGTTTCCACAACCTATCCTTACCAAAACACTTTACTTTGGCATCAACCCATTTGTTTTTTCCTCGAACTGTAACGACGTCTCCATCATTGAAATCAGAAAACCTTTTCAAACCTTTGTCTGTCCAAAATTCGGTAGAAAAATCAAAACAATTGTATAAAGCCATTGCCCCTCGTTCATATACAAACTGTGTTCCCATCATCCACAACCCTCTTCCAGGTGGAAGCCACTCCATTTTAAACATAGATAAAGCCATTTTTTCAGCGATAGAATCCCACTCCTTTTCATTCCATTCGATACCATTTTTATAATAATGGTTTTTACGAATAGTGATGACACCTTCAATAACACGAATTACAACATCCGCCCAATGTTCATTGTCACGTGAATATGTTCTTCTAAAGACAACTTCTCCAAGTCCATTAAACCCAAATTCTGGTTCCATAGACTTCAAAGTCTGCTTTAATTCATGGTTTAATTTATATCTATATTTAACTTCCACAATCATCTTCTCTTGGTATATACAGTAATTAAGTTTTAAATCAGTATAAAAACAAGATATACTGTTCTTAAAAGAACAGAATGATTAAAATTGCATTCATAGGTAAGATGGGTTCTGGTAAAGATGAAGCTGGTAATTTCATCCGAGATAATTATATTGGTGATATACACATTGTTAAGTTTGCTGATCCGATATATAAACTGATGGAAATGACACAAAAAGAACTTCATTTACCTTTGAAAAAAGATAGATTATTTCTTCAGGTTATAGGTACAGATTGGGGGAGAAAAAAAGATGTGAATATATGGATTAATCAGATGCAATCCAAAATCAACCGCTTGGAAAAAAAAGGAGTTGATGGTATTATAGTAACAGACGTAAGATTTCAAAATGAGTTTGACATGTTGAAATCAAATGGGTTTAAGTTCGTGGAAATTCGTCGTTATATGAATCGTAAAGACATTAAAAAAAGAGAGGCTGGTGGTACTGAAAAACATATAAGTGAGAATGGATTTTTATCTTGTATGAAACCAGATTTCACAGTATTAAATAACAGTAGTTTGGAATCATTCCATATGAAAATTAAAAGTATAGTAGATTTGTATTATTCATAATCTATATAATCAAGATAATCATCTGTTTCGTCGTCACTATTGTTAATATCATAATTTGGTTGTATGTAACGAAAAGACTCTAACTCTTTTCTTTGATTATATATACATTTAGCAATGTCTATAGATGTGTTATATAATACATCATCTGATTTATATTGAACATATTCCCCATTTACTAAATCATTAAATACACTTGTTGATATACTGTAAATATCTTTTGATATATTCGCGGATTCTTCTTTTATTATTCTTTTTCTTGTATCTTTTTCTATTTGATATAATGATTTTTGAATAACCTCTTCTTTAAGAAGAGGTGGTAGGTTTGAAATGTTATTCACTAATTCATTGACTACAATATCTTTCAATGTCATCTTTTTTTCGTTTTTTACTGTAACTATATTCTATCTATTTTTTAATTTCATTTTTTAAATATTTATACCAATTGTCACTCATTAAATTATTCTTAAAGATTATATTTCTTTCCTCTATTATATTTGAACTCTTTTCCCTATTAAAATTATCATATATTACAATACCATTTTTAAACCGTATACCATTTATATTTGTAATCTTCTTACCATCCCAATTAATATCACTTGAAAGTATATTTTTAAGAGATATGGCAGTTGATATGTAAGATAATAACTCTTTCGCTTTATCAAAAGACAAGTTATACTTCTTTTGAGATGATAATATA
>Ga0208645_1002400_pt1 | contig 14978 bp, 20 predicted proteins | sample VirMetDEL_Sep_01_FD_184519 | JGI IMG/M metagenome (GOLD analysis project Ga0208645, IMG submission 184519) | Aqueous microbial communities from the Delaware River and Bay under freshwater to marine salinity gradient to study organic matter... | ecosystem: Environmental > Aquatic > Marine >... | reverse complement strand
CAGAGCCTACATTGATTCTCTGAGAGCACGGCAAGCAGCCCTTGATCCTGCTGATGCAGAGAGTCTAGCAGCGTCTGAGGATCTTGCTCGTGAGATCGACAGGACTATCAAGGGACAGAACCAAGGCATGATGAATGCCAGTCAGGCACAGACTAGAATCAGTGCTAAGGTTCGTGAGCTGTCCCGTAGATTCCCTGTAGCTGCCCCTGCACTCCGTGGTTTTGTGTCGCAGGGCAGTGCCTTCAGCACAGCACAGGGGGTAGCTAGTGATCTAGCTGCAGAGGAAGAGCGTGTTCGTAGGATTGAACAGCAGATCGACAGTGACATGGTGAAGTGGGGACTGAACCCCTTGAATCCTATTGCTCGTGGGAACTTCATTAGAACTAGCAGGGAACTGCAGGCTCTGAATGAGCGTAAGGCTCTAGCACAGACACTCACTGCTGAGCTGGCTCAGGGAGAAGCTGAGTACCAACTGAGCCGTAGACCTACCAGAGAGCAACAGCAAGACATCACGCTAGCAAGAGCACAGGTAGGTTTAACAAGAGAGACAGAGGCTCTTACTGCAGAGCGTAGAGAGCGAGCACTCAGTGATACACAGAGAGAACTGTCTCGTACGCTGCAGAGCACTCTGATTCCTGACACTACTAACCAAGTGCTGAATATTATCCAAGCTGCTCCTATGGAGAACGGCAGATACACAGACCCTGCTACGCTCAGCACTCAGATCATTGGTGTGTTCAACGCTGCTCGCAGTGTGTACGCACAGGAAGCTGCTAACACAGGACTAGATCCTGCTGCACTGAACAGCACCTTTAATGATCTGCAGACGAACTACCTCAGCATGGTAGAGAACGGCACTCTGACTAACTTCCTTGACTCTCAGCGTAAGCTGATGGAAGCAGGGTATGGATACAATGCTATTCGCCAGATGCCTCAAGCTGCAATCATGACTAACCTGTACGGTGCAGGGTTCATGGAGAAGTACGCAGAGGCACAAGCTGTTGGTGGTGAGTATCTTGTCAGATTCAAAGAGACATTCCAGATTGATTCTTTGAATAGTGTGATTGACTTAACCACTAGATGGCAGAACGGTGAGCTTACCCTTGAGGAAGTAGACAGACTCTCTGAGCAAGCTACGAATAACCCTCTGCCTCCGCCTGCTCCTGGGACTACTGCACCCACAGCTCCCTCTTGGGACACAGTGTACGACGCACTGCCTCTTGGGCGTAGCACTAGGTTCTGGCAGGGAGAGGGTGCTCGCTATGCTAAGGACAACCCTGACAGACTGAAGAACTACTTTGAGTCTGAGCTTACCTCTCTCCGTGATTCTCCTGAAGTGCGTAATGTAACTGAAATTGGTTACACCTTCAGCTACGATCAGGGGACTAAGACCCTAGTGATGCTGGATGCACAGGGGAACTACGCACAGCATTACACAATCCCGCAGGGGAGAACCAGCACACAGCGTCAGGCTCTTGGGTCTAGGGTGCAAGGGTTCTTGAATACTGTTCCTGGCTATGGACAGCAGACTCAACCTACGATCACAGCTACTATGGGTGGGCCTATCGTTAGCCGTCCCGGTGATCGCATTGAGCTAGGTGTGAACAGCATGCGACGCATGACAGAGCAGCTAGAGACTCTCAGAGTACATAAGAATCTACTGCCTGAGTACAACCAAGGTAATTACTTCACTATGATTAGGGGTCGATGACATGGAAGTCGATATGATCTGGAGCAGTTTGTTAACCGCAGCAATCAGCTTGCTAGCATGGACATTCAAAACTAAAACCGATGAAGTTCAACGCATCAGTATCCTGTTGAACAGAACTCGGGAAGAGATAGCTAAGGAGTACGTGACTAAAACTGAGGTGCATGCGGATATCAACCGGATCATCGACAGACTGGAAGCCCTAGATGCAAAGCTAGATCGCTTAATGGAGAGAAAGATTCACGAATGAACACAGGGAAAGAAGGCATTGAACTTATCAAACACTTTGAAGGCTGTAGCCTTAGTGCTTATATCTGCCCTGCCTATGTGTGGACTATTGGTTATGGTCATACTGGCGATGTAAATGAGGGTGATGTAATCACTGAGCATCAAGCTGAGGCACTGTTAACTCATGATCTTAAGAAATTCGAGGGATACGTCAATGAGCTGGTGGAAGTCCCATTGGAACAGAATGAGTACGACGCTCTCGTGGCATGGACCTACAACCTTGGCCCTGGAAATCTGCGCAGGAGTACTTTACTACGTAGGCTTAATGCTGGGTGTTACCGGGATGTGCCTGACGAAATGCGGAGATGGAATAAAGTGGATGGGAGAGTGCTCAGTGGTCTGGTCAGAAGGCGTGAAGCAGAGGCTAGGCTATGGGAGGGGGTAGATTGGAGAGAGGCCCCCGGTTGAGGGCACTCCCTAGGTCATCCCTTTAGATGACAGTAGACCAGTCTAGCTCGCCAGACATGCCTTTCTGTACGTAGTCAGTAACACGACGCTCAAAGAAGTTCGTATCTCTAGCGCCCATCGTAATGCCTGTTAGCCACTCCATGCTTGCAGGCATTTTCTTTACGTTGAAGTTCCCCTTGAGTCCTAGCTGGATTAATCTACGATCAGCAAGGAACCGCACGTACTGCTTAAGATCATCAGCAGTGAAGCCTTCAGGCTCATAGATCTCAAAGGCTTTGTTGATGAACTTGTCTTCATGCTTGATAACTTCTCTAGCGATATCATAGATACGCTTCTTAAGTTCATCGTTCACGATCCTAGGATGTTCTGTAGTGAACTCACGGAACAGTCTAGCCTCTCCCTCTACGTGCAGTGACTCGTCACGCAGGGACCACTCCACTACCTCACACATACCTAGCATCTTAGCCTGTTGTTTGAACCACAGCAGCATGGCAAAGCTGCCAAATAAGGAGACTCCCTCCATAAATACCTGCTTAGCTAGGGTGTACGCCATGTCACTGAGCGTGTTACCAGCAGCCTCAGTCATGAAGTCCCACTTATCACGCATGTACTTGTAGTCAAGGAACGCATGCCACTCTGCATCAGGGAACCGCAGAGTCTCAGGGATCAGAGCATAGGCACGTTGGTGAACTGATTCACGGTTTGCGAAACTTGTCAAGAGATTACTGATCTCATTGTTCTTGAAGTACGGAATCAGTACGTTCTTGTAAGTCTCACCTACAGCTACATCAGACTGGGTGAACAGACGCAGCACGTTAGTGATGAACTCTTTCTCACTGTCCGTGATGGTCCCATCGTTCCACTGCTGTACGTCCTGCTGCAGGTTGCACTCTTTCTCATGCCAGTGCAGTTCAATCTCGTGGGTCTGTGTCATCTCCACAGCCCAAGGGTAGGTGAATGGTCTGTATGTTTTGTTTACTTCAGTTAACATAGTGTCTTCCATAGTTCGCAGTAGTGAATGATCTTGTCGATGTCTTCTTTGGTTGCACCTTTCTTACCTGCACGGCAGGTGTACTTAACAATGCAGCCTTGGATAAAGTCCAGCTTGTTCTTCTGGATGAACTCAATAGGTTGGATCTCGAAGTCCTTGTAGTGACTACCTCCAACTTGCTTCTGTAAAGGATTACTGCCTGAGTTAATAGCAGTGATATCAGGATCAGGGATTCTGTTACCACGGTAGTCAGTGAAGTACTTACCCTCACTGACGTAGTACATCCCAGGATAATCAGTGCTTACGTCTGTAATCATATCGTCCTCCAAGTGTGCCCCCACATTCACACTAGGTATGAGACCTAGTTTTCTCGGGTTCATTGTCAGTCCTTATGTACTGTGCCCCAGGTAGCAGGGAACACATTCTCTGATTTAATGGAGCCAGGACGGATATCCTGTTTCCACTTAACTTTCTCTTCCCAGTTATTCTTAGCTGTTTTCAGGCTACCACTGAAGTATCTTGGGCGTTCAATTCTACGGTGCTGTAGATCCATACCTAGTTCCAGATACCGCTGTAACTCTGTTCCTAGATTCATAACTATCCCTCACATCCCATGCAAGTTTCATCGAAGTCATTCAGAGCAACACGCTGTACCTGCTGAGAGAATCTCTCGACTGGTCGCCCGTCAGTCTTCAGATAGTACAGACCTTTTACGTTACTCGTCATAGCCTTAAGGTGTACGCTGTTAACGTAGTTCACATCACTGCCCTTGGGGAAGAACAGATTCAGACTCTGCCCCTGGCAGATATGTTCCTGGCGATCAGACGCATGCTGGATAATCCAGTGCTGGTCGATCTCGTTAGCAGTCTTGAAGATATCTTTATCATCTTCAGTCAGGAAGTCAAGGTGTTGTACTGAACCCATGTGACTGTTGATACTCTCCCATACCTCTGGGGTATTCTTACCGTACTGCTCAAGCAGAGCAATCAGGTACTTATTACGGTACAGAGAGCTGCCTGCACGGGTAGATTTCTCAAAGGCATTAGCCTTCCAGGGTTCTATTGAAGCAGAGCAGTCAAGGATAATACTGTTGTTACTGTTAGGAGCAACAGCCAGAAGGTGAGCATTTCGTACTCGTCTTCCGTCAGTGTCTCTCCACGCAGCCAGATCATCAGGCGCTCCACGTTCATCAGCAAGTGTCTTAGTTTCTTCAAGGGCTTCTGCCTTCATCCACTTAAAGATGCTCATGTTATGGGATCTAGCAATAGCAGACTCTATCGGTACTCCTCGTTTCTGGAGGAACGAATGGAATCCCATAGCGCCCAACCCAAGAGACCGCTCAGCACTGGCACCGCGACGAGCATTAGCAAGAGCAGGAGGAGCCATAAGAATGAAAAACTCAAGCACATTATCAAGGAATCTGATGCAATCTCTAACAATCTGTGTGTGTTTATACTCGTCATATCTCTCCAGATTGAGACTGCTGAGGCAACAAACGGCTGAGCGATTTTCTGAAGTCGGGAGGTGAATCTCGTTGCAAAGGTTGCTTCCATGAATCTTGAGTCCTCTCTGTTTAAGTGCGGGGTGCATAGCTTCGTTAGCTAGATCCACACGATTAAGATAAGGCTCACCAGTACGGAACCTAGTCTCTAGGATCTTGAGCCACAGATCTCTAGCAGGCATGGTACGAATCACATCACCACTGTGAGGGTCTGTCAAGTGCCAGGCTTTGTTCTGTACCACAGCATCCATGAACTCTTTAGTGATGTTCACAGCATGGTGTAGGTTCAGATTCTGCCTGTTGATATCACCTTCAGGCAGACGCATCTGCAGGAACTCAATGATCTCAGGGTGAGAGATATCTAGGTACACAGCAGTGTTGCCTCTGCGTGTAGTACCCTGATGGTACGCTAGCATAGCTGAGTCAGTGCAGTGCATGAACGGCACAATCCCAGGAGTCTTGCCACCCTTCGTAGTCTTAGTGCCGATGCTGCGGATATCAGACCAGTGAGAGCCAACACCACCACCCTGCACTGTCATCCACCGTAGCTCTGTCTCGTGGTTAATCAGTCCATTCAAACTGTCAGGTACGTAGGACAGGAAGCAGGAGATAGGCATAGCTTTGCTGTGTACGTTCTTGTGTAGCCACTCTCTAGCTTCGTTCCAGCTCAGACCAGTAGGCCACTCGATGTTAGGAGCATTGCTGAGCACAGGACTAGCAAACATAAACCAGCCCTTGCTGGCGTAATCATAGATCCTTTGTGCCAAAGCTGTGTCACCAAAGCTGTACGCTGTGGCTGCACGAGCAAAGGCTTCTTGCGGACTCTGTTCACTGTCAAGCATGTAGTAATCACGGAGTAGCTTCTTAGCAAACGGAGTAAGTAGTTCATCACGTTCATAGTTAACCATAGTGTTTCCTTACGTTGTGGCCTCTGCGGCTGGACTTGAACCAGCAACCGTCTGCTTAGAAGGCAGATGCTCTATCCAGAAGGCAGATGCTCTATCCGATTGAGCTACGCAGAGTGAGTGGTGCCCCCTGAGAGAATCGAACTCCCAACCTACTGATTACAAATCAGTTGCTCTACCTATTGAGCTAAGGGGGCTATAACCATTTGCGGAGTAGATACTCAATGCTGAGGAAGCAAGGATCGTATCTACCTTTACGTACTTCATTCTTCATCACACAGCCACGCCAGTGAGCGTTGCCTTGAGGGCCTTTGTATTCCTCTTCGTGTTGATAGAATGCCCCAGCCACTAGACCCTGCCTTACAGATCCATCACTCAGGTAATGCACACCGTACTTCATGGTCTGCGTATGCCCCTGGGTGAAGCTGTAACCTACGTTCTTGAGCATAGTATCCATGCTACCAGAGATAGGTGAGCCCATGACTGAGTGGGGATTAACATGATAATGCGAATATCTGATCCCGTCAATATTTACTACATGTAAGAATGGATGATATTCAATACTGTAATCTTTCAGTACTGATATGTAATCTTCAGGACCGATCACACCTTCTAGCTTAGGCTCAGCATTTACGGCACGTTGTACTCGGTACTCATGATTACCCTCAGTGAACACAATGCGAGGCTTGTACTGCTTCATCTTGTTACGTTTGCGAGTATCGTTGTACTTAACAAACGGTTCCATGAATACCATCATAGCTTCAATACCAGACTCTAGGTCAGCTCTGTACCTGCGTCCTTCGAAGTACTTACTACCCTTGGACTCATAGGTACTGAGGCTAGGCATGTCCCACCAGTCACCGATGACCACCACAGTGTCAGGCTTGTGGTCTACGATGTAATTCATGGCAGCAGTTAAATGATCCAGAGGCACACCTTGCTGTATCTGTGTGTCTGGAACAAAGAAGTGTTTACTGTACACGTTTCCTCCTACGCCTGCGGCGAGGTTTACCATGAGTAGGGTGGATCAGCCCAGTGATATTCTTGCTGTGCTTTCTCCAGTAAGCTAGTAGCTTTTTAAGGTACAGCTCTTTTGATTTACCTCTGGCACCACGGGTAATCCAGGCTAGGATTCTACCTTCCACCTGATTGCAGTTCCTGCACAGCACACCACGGATAGCACCAGTCTTGTGATCGTGGTCAAGGGACGGTAGATTCGCAGAGAGAACACAGCCACACAGAGGGCAGAGATCTTTCTGCTTCTTGCGTAGCCGTTCCCTATGGAACTGTATCTCTGTTTGTTTAATCTTCACTGAAGGGGGTATCGTGGATCTGGTTCTGCGCTTCAACAGCAAGCCAGTACAGTAGACCATAGTTCAGCTTATCACCACCACAGAGTAATGCCATCTCACCTGTTTCTGAATTCAATCCCATGATAAACATAGCATCGAAGTTATATTTCTTAGCTATCTCAAGAGCAGACGTTGCATCTAATCTAGTTTTACCTAGTGCTTCTACGGACATGGGGGTCTCCAAGGTACGATGTTGCCATCTTGGTCTAGCTCCTGAACCATCCATAAGAGCTGTGCGTTAATGTGGAATAACTCCATGGTATTATCAAATGACTCGTAGCATTCCTTTGTGATCTCGTACCACTCCTGCTCATTGTCGCCATGAGATAACAACAGCTCTGCTGTCTTATCGCCACAGCCTTTGAGTGCTCGCTGAGACAGGTTGTACTTCTCTACAATCTCCTCAGTGCAGTACGGTAATCCTTTGATGTTATCAACACGATCACCAGCCAGCATCTGATAGTAAAACCAACGCTGTGCTTCCTCCTCAGTGATAAGGAACACGCCTAGCTCTGGCTTACGGTAGTTATAATGCCAGCCAGGGACCATACGTAGGTCTTTGTCCTGGGACACTAGGATGCTATCACTGGTCTGCGCTAGGGCCACGGCATCATCTGCCTCCATGCCCTCTACGATCACTGCATTCCAGTGTGTGTACAAATGCTCTCGTGCTGCATGGTAGTGTACTGGCTTACGCATGTTTACACGGTTAGCTTTGTAGTCAGTAGCAATGCTGTCTCTGAAATTAGAAGAGCCTGTCAAGAACACTTGAAACTTACTGGGAGATAAATCATCTACGATCTTCTGTAGTGATATATTCAGCAAGTGCAGGCAGTTCTCAACAGGCTCAGTGTCTGCAGCAAAGCCGCAGGCATATACTAATGAATCAGCATCTACATGAACATTCATAAGTCTTCAGGATCTAGGTCGAGTTCATCGAAGTACTCGTGATCCTGCTGCCGTTGAATGTATTTACGTAGTCTAAGATCAGCGTAATCAGCAGCATCATCGTCGCTAAGATCTAGCTCTTTGATTGCCTGCTCGTACCATTGATCCCAGAGTCTGGATTCATCAGGGCCTTGCTGCATGCTCCCTCCTAGTCTGCGCTACCAGCAACGATGTCATCGAATGCGCTAGACTCAGCAGCATCAAGATCACCAGTGCAGTACGCTTCAAGATCACGTGCTGTGGCAATCACGGTGGCAGAGTCTACGTCCTTCGCCTTAGAAAGTTCCAAGAGCTTGATAGCATTCCCGACACAGTTCTGTCGAATGATGCTCCGATCACGAGCAGAGTCTTTAGGAATAGGCCAAGACCCAGTGCTAGTAGTTCCACCGCTAGGAGTCGGTGCTCCTCCAGTCGGGACAATACTCGTGATGTTCTTGTAGTTACCTTGCATCTTGTAGTCGAACTGGACGGACTGTCCTTTCTCAACGCCAGGAGATTTAAATCCATTGCCGTACCATTGTCCTTCGATCTTAACGGAGTATGCAGTCTTCTCACCGAATCGGGTGTTAACTTGCTTGGTGGATACTGCTTCAACGATGCCAGTTTGCATCACAATGTCTCCTTCATGTGACCCCATGATTCACCCCATTGCACTTCAGCTTTTAGGGGGAGGTCGAATTTAATTTTAGGATTGAATCTTGCATTAAAGTATTCAGGTGCTGCTTCCATTATGGATTTAATATTACTGGCTACCTCCCTGTGGTTAACATGACCACTCACATCAAACAAGATACTATCATGCACTGTATTAATAAGCAATACATCTGGGTTATCGTAGAAGTTATCAAACAGCACACCTAACATCATAGGCACGATGTCACCAGTGGCTAGACCCTGGACAGGATAGTTCTTTATCTGCGTAGGAGAAAAGTCTGTCTGCCTGTCGGACCAGTCTGGTGCGTCCTGCTCTATGAATCTGTAGATCCTGCCAGTGACTGACTGAAGTTCACCAGTACCAGCAGGTAATCCGTTATTAGTGCGGTGCTCACTAGGTATGCGTGACTGACGCACTTTCTCTACGTTATTGTCTTGCCAATCCTTAACGCCAGTGTAGCGGTTGTAGTAATTAGCAATGAACATCTTGGCGGCGTCGATGCTGATGTTGCAGTTCTTAGCTATGCTGTGAGCACCAGCACCGTACTGTAGCTGGAAGCTTGGACCCTTAGCTTTTTTGCGCTTTAGTACCCAGTCCTCGTCACCCTGCTGTACTCGGAGCTTGATGAAGTCATAGCCGTGGTTATACAAGAAGCTAGCAGACATACAGTGTAGGTCGATACCGTTGCGAATGTCCGCCATCAGGTTCATGTCTCTGCTTGCGTAGGCTAGACCTATTACCTCTAGCTGAGAGTAGTCTGCCTCCATTATCACACCATCAGTGAATCTGCTGACGATGCATTCTTTGATGCTCATGGGTATCCCTCGTAATAGTCAAGTACATGGCGGAAAGCTTTTATTGCTTTCTTTAGTTTTTTAGTGTTTGTTTCTGGGTCGTAAGAGAACGCACCATGTTGTTTGTTGTCTAGTTGAGACTCAAAATCTTCAAGAATTTCTCTTAAAGATTCCCGAACAATAGCATCAGCAGCGTCATCTGTGATCTCAGCTAGCATCCTTAGCCTCCTGTTCAAGAGCATTCACTGCATCCATAAGAACTTTCTGCAGAGCTATTTCAAGAAGCCATCTGGTAGCTTCAGTGCTCATGTTGCAAGTAACAGTACAGCTACCATCTTCGTGCTCAACTAGATCTGCTACATCAATACTAAAGCTGTCCATCACTCTTCTCCCTTTGCTTGATTTTTATATGAGTCATATTGGGTGTATTTGGGTACTGTATCGGTCATTAGCTGCTCCTGAGATTCTGTAGGTTAGGTGCTGAAGAACTAAGCCTACCTGTGTGGGTATTGCAATGCTTCAGCTCACCGTGGATGTATCCATCTGGATACTGCAAGGCTCGGAACCCATCGTAGTACGTGCTGACCTGCTTTGCCAGTTCCCTGTGTCTGAGTACCAGCTCACAGATATCCTTCACACCAGGCTCAGTCTTACGTAGGTGGTCCAGCACAGTCACGCTGACATCGTAGCCATTGCTGTTAGCACTGATGATGTGCTTCATGGGATCTACCTTGCGAGTGAAGTACTCTTGCTCGGTGACTCTCTTTGTCTTGACCTGACCTTTCTTCATGCCTGACTTGTACAGCACAGGCTCACCGTCATCATTAAGCACTGTCTCGTAAGTTGAGTAAGGCAGAGCACCACCGAATATCACAGCAGATACATGACGGTTACTGCTGATGTTCAGCTCTACGTTCATGGCACCTACCAGGGACTTGAAGTTCTTCTCTAGGGTAGCCATCTGGTCTTTGCAGACATCACTGAGTATTTCTGCTTTACCGCTGTCGAAGTTCATACCATTGAACTCCATCACAGTGGTAGCCTTCAGTGCTTTCATCTGGGAAGTAATCAGGGGCATCATCTCTAGGGCTTGAGCTTGCTTGATCTGCTCTAGGAACACCAGCTCTGTGTTCAGTAGATCCTGCTCAAGGTAGGGAATGATCTCTTCTCGTGGTATGTCTGGCGTATCTATGCCGTTGTTCCAGTACTCTTTCATGCGAGAGTCTTTCAGTGTCCCACCGTACCTAGCAGCCAGCTTATCCAGGGACATCATCTTGTCTACCTGACCAGTGAGTAAGTACTCAGCTAGCTGTGTGTCCCAGATAACGTACTCTTTGAACTGATCGCGGAACTGTTCGTTGCGTAGCATGTACAGCAGATCGAACTTGATGTTCTGTCCTACGATGATGTTGTTAGTACTAGGTAGGGGTACAGGATCTCTATCAAAGATCTCTGGTTCATGGTTCATGTACTTCAGGCCGTAGTAGCAGACTTGATTGTTACTCCAGTGTGCTGAGCCTTTGTTCCTGCCGATCTCGTTGCGTATGGTTGTCTCAAGATCTATTACGCAGTACATCATGTGTCTCCCTAGCTGTTGGGATTAGTATGCACCCTGCTTGTATACCTTGCAATCTCTGGTTGGATCTCAACCTCAAAGGTACCGTGTCTCAGTGAAGGGTCTGATCTTGCCCCTCCTGTAAGTTTGTTCTTGACGATGCTAAGACCACGTAGCATAGGATCCAGAGATGGGTCATGGGATTTACCTATCATAATCATGGCATCCACAGCACCTTGAACCTCTGTCTGTGTACCCTCTAGCTGCTGCTGGGTTAGGTACAGTTGTCCCTCTGCGTCACCTCTAGCTTGGTGTACCACGATGCTGGGTGCGTACTCAGCGTAGGCTCTAGCCTTACGGTACAGGTGCTTCAGTCTCTCAACGTCAGTACCCTGTCCCTCAAAGCCTTTGAAGAAACGCAGTTGGTCATAGACTATCAGTGCTGGGTCGCTGGTTTCTAGGAGTCGTTCAACGTCATGGATGCTGAACTCTTTCTTGTCAATCAGCCGTACACGCTCACCACCTAGATCTTTGTACAGCTTCAGAGCCTTGGGTTTATCAGCGATGATATCTTTCGTGGTCATGCCAGTGATAGCCTGGATAATACGCCACCGTACCTTGGTGCCAGCCTCTTCGTTAGCGAACCACAGTACGTCACCCTCAGTCTGACTCAGCATGTAGCTGATCTCTGAAGTCAGGAAGGTAGTCTTACCTACCTCTGGCCTAGCTGCTACGAGTACCAGATCCCCCTTGTTCACTGGACCTAGGGATAGGTTCAGCTCCTCAAGTCTCCACTCAAGACCAGAGCGCACAGTGATACTGTCCACTAGTTCTTCGAAGTCATGGGTTACTTCAAGGGATTCAACCTCACTGAGTAGCGAGGAGTTTTTCTTGTAGTCGTCAAGCAGCAGGTAGATTTCCATTGGGTCATCGCCAGTACCTTCAGCGATGCGGAGTGCTTTGTTACCTACCTCGGTGAATACAGCACGTTCCTTCAGTGCTTCAGCGATTTGTTCTTCAGTGTGTGTGAGTTGATCTTCTTCCAGCGATTCAAACACAGTGCGGTATATCTCACACTGATCTTCTTTCATGCTGGGATGTTTAACTTGAAAGAACCATGTAGCAAAGTCAGGCCAGGATACTTCATCGTTGTGCTCGAAGTACTCACCTAAGTTTTTAACTATGATTCCTGTCTCACGAGATAACACACCAAGTACTGAACTGAACCTTGAGTAATTACTTTTGTCCTCAAGGATTTTAAGTAGGGCTCGCTCAATCATTTGAGACCTCGGATAGTATATTAAATACTTTATCAAACTGATCTTTATGTATTAATATATAATCAGTATAATCATAACTTCTTAATATAATATCTTGTATTACTTCAGGTGATGTATACATATTATAAATATATTTATTATGTGAGTAATTAAGAATATCTTTTTCAATATATATATAATTATTCAAGGAAGATACTGGAAATAATACACATAAATTTGTGCCAAGATCTTTCTGGTTTTGGATCATGGCTTTGGTCCAGATTCCGCTGCTCATACCAGGCTCCTGAGTACCGTGTCAGGGGTCTCCTTGGGATCAACACCACCCGAATGGTAGACCGTTACCGATGGGATTACAAGCTCTAATCTCTGCTTTACCCTAAGTGCTTGATTCTTAACGAGTGCAGAGTCATCGTCAAGGAACACAACACCACGTTTGTACCTCTGTCTGGCAAGGATTCGTAGTGCGTTATCGTGCAGTGTGGTGCCCAGTAAGGCTAGGGCATCTGAGTGACGAGCAAGTTTAATTCCAGATACACAGTCCTCACAAATAACAACAGTGTCACTAGGGTTGTCACTCCGATAATAACCGTACCCACGTGGAGTACGGGTGAACCACTTCGGACCGCCAGCTTCAGTATTAAAGTTGCGAAATATCCAACCAGTAGGATTGACAGGGAAATAACAACGAAGCCTACGGTTATCTGAAACCACACCATGTTTAATGATCTCCTGCTCAGTAAGGAATTGTTTTAACCAGACAGTTATGCGGGGTGAGAACTCGTATAGTTTTGTCGCCGCATCATTAGGCGGAGTGCAGTTTGATGGTGTTCCAGAGCTGCTGCTATTTCGTGGTTGAATCTTTCTTGTCGATACAGAATTATCAGGAAGAAAACCAGATTCGTTACACTTAAAACAATGGGCAACATAGCCATCTTTATTCCTCGTTATGCTGAGTGATTTACTTGTGACTGTGGTAGCACAGCCCTCATGGTTGAATCTCACAGTCTTGTCAAGATCCAGGGTTAAGTTACTGATGTACCGTTGAATTTCAGAACGGGATATTTTCATTAAGAACTCCGAGTATCTCGAACTGGTACGCTGAGAACTTAGGGAACTGGTGAGACTCAAGGCGAATGAAACTGTTGTTACACAGCATGCTGTTTACTTTCTCGATAGTGCTAGGCACATGACTGTGATACGGAGTAGCAGTGCCCACGCTGCTGTACAAAATACCAGAGAACTGAAAGGCACGCTTGTACTTAACCATTATGTGCTGGCAAACATAGTACCTGTCTACGATATCTCTGTCCTGGAATAAACACAGAGCCATCTGACTTGATTTAGGTTGGCGTCCAAAGATCTGACTGTTGAAACACTCAAGCCACTCACCACGAGTGCCATCAGCAGCAGAACGGACAGCAGTAGTATTCCAAGCGTACTCACCATTACACTTGTCTTTGAGATCAGCGTACAGCAGTTCAATTTGTTTAGTATCCATTACAGGTCTCCAAAGCTATGGTTGAATCCAATGGTGTGTACTGCGTTCTTGATCTGGGGTTGCTCGTTAACTGGCACAGCGTTGTAGATCACAGCACGGATAGCAGTAATCGGGTTACGCCATGATGCAGCACACGCTGCGATCTCTTTGAGATGACGGGGTGACACAGGCAGAGACAGCTCGCCGTTACTGTACATCTGACGGCACAGGTTAGCGAACTGCACTAGCTTGCTAGCCATACTCTCCTTGATGCTGGGTTCCCACTTACGTACCAGAGATACCTCGTCAGTCTCACTGAGATACTGCATACGCAGAGTGATCTGCCATCTGTCAAGTACTGAACCGTCAAGGATATTAGCAGCAGAGAACTTATCAATGTCGTCACCTAGACCTAGCGTATTGTCTGTTGCATACCACATCAGACCATCACCAGGACGTACGATATTGTCAGTCTCTTTCTCTGCTAGCGTAAGGTACTCACCACTGTCCCAGGCAGACTGAAAGAACATAGCAACATCAGACCGCATACGAGACAGCTCATTAGGCTGTATCAAACGGGGACCAGACTCACGATAGAACCGCACAAGATCAGACTCAATGAAACGTGTCTCACCGTTGCGAATGTTAGTCTTGCCTGCAAAGTCTTGCACCTCTAGCGCAGCGTTGAATGATAGCTGCATGATAGGGATGCCCAGCTTGGCACACACCTCATTGCCTAGCTCAGTCTTACCGCAGCCTGCATAGCCCACAGCACGGACCTTGCTGCCATGAATCAGACGATGCACTAGGTATTCAGTCTGTGGCTTAGGCCAGATGAACTCACCACTAGCAGTAGGAATGAACTGCTTGATCCAGTCAGAGTACTCATGTTCTGGAATGCGCACCTCGAAGTCTGGGATTTCTACAGGTGCATAGAACAAATCCGAGAACATAGGATACTCGCCAGTGTTAGTGTCCACCTCCTCGAACTCAGAGACAGTGGGCCTAGGCGTAGGCTTGGGAATATCATGGCTGCCCTGGTGTACAGAGCGGAGTGCGTCACGCAGTTTGTCTAGTTGGTCAGTCATTTGATAACCCTCTCTAGTAAGTTAAACA
>Ga0208645_1002395_pt1 | contig 14996 bp, 30 predicted proteins | sample VirMetDEL_Sep_01_FD_184519 | JGI IMG/M metagenome (GOLD analysis project Ga0208645, IMG submission 184519) | Aqueous microbial communities from the Delaware River and Bay under freshwater to marine salinity gradient to study organic matter... | ecosystem: Environmental > Aquatic > Marine >... | reverse complement strand
CTGCATTACTAACCGCAACAAGTATGTTTTTCAATTGTGCAGCTTACGACCAAGATATGAGTGGTTGGGACATTAACCAAGTAACTTCTCTTACTAACTTTATGAGCGGAGGCACTTTATCAACAGCTAACTATGATGCACTATTGATAGCGTGGGATGCACAGGGTGCAATGAGTTTTAGTGGAACAGCTAACTTCGGAGGAAGTCGATATACAAGCGGAGGAGCCGCTGAAGCCGCGCATATTAGTTTAGAAGCAAAATGGGGCACTATCATCGATGGGGGTTCAGTTTAAATTTTAAGAGATGTACGAAATAAGATACCCGAACGAACGCACATACTTCATTTCATTTGATGATGATAGAACCGTATGCGAAGGTTACGGAATTGTAGAGACTAACCAAGTAATGAAATCCAAGTGGATATTTGACGCATTCATTGACGAGGCTGAATGGTTAGCTGAGTTAGCAAAGTGGGGCATCGTTCCTGACATTGACGAACAAGGAAATTTAGTATTCTAATGGACGCAATACTTGAAGCATTAGCATCGTACGGAATAGCGGGAATCTTCCTTGCTGTGTTGGTTTATTATTTGAACAAGTTGACAGACATCCATCGTGAAGAACGGAAGGATTGGCAAGATGCAAATGACAAGCACGTGGAGAAGTTTGCGGACGTTATTAGTGAGAACACGAAAGCATTGGTGGAAATGCGTGGAGAACTGAAAGAAAATAAGTGCAAGATGTAGGTGAATGGTGTGCATGGAAACCAATCAGATGTGAATGCATAGATGGAAATTGCAATGGAAAAAGAAAAGAAACAACCAAGAAAAAGCGCAGCAAAGCAGGCAGCAGAAGTGATCAAGAAGTTTGAAGGCTTTGAACCTGCACCATATTTGTGTCCGGCTAATGTGCCGACAATCGGCTATGGCACAACAATCTATTCGGATGGCACCAAGGTGTCAATGGATGATACTGCAATTGATGAAGAAAGAGCAGAAGAAGAACTGCTGAACCATATCAAGAAGGTGGAGAAGCAGGTGAATGGTGTCCTGGATGTGAAGCTGAAAGCACACCAAAAGGCCGCATTGATTTCATTTGTTTACAATGTAGGAATCGGCAACTTCAGCAAATCAACATTGCTGCGAAAAGTGAACCATTGTGCAGATGATCAGAACATTCCTTTTGAATTTCGCAGATGGACCAAAGGTGGCGGCAAGGTGCTGCGTGGATTAATTCGCAGAAGAGAAGACGAAGTTGAACTATGGACAGGCAATTGCTGATTCATTTATTCAGAACTGTGTGGCCATACATAGTCACGTTTCTTCTGGGTGTCATTGTTGCATGGAAAGGATGCGGCACAGGTTCCAAGGTCATCACAGAAACAATTGAAATTGAAAAGCCAATATATCGGACAGAATACGTTGACCGATGGAAGACCGACACAGTTCGATTTGTGGAGCGTGTAACTGTCACGGACACTATCACCAACACAATCATCCAGGAACGTGAAGTGTTGAAAGTTGACACAGTTCAAATCATTGAAGCATGGCTGACAGAAGTGAACAAGTATGACACAACCATCACATTGGCTGATGGCAGCTTGAATGCAACTTGGTTCAATTACCAAAACATAACAGAAGAAGCAGCATTCACCTACACATCTAATGTCCATAAGGCACCAATGTATGGTGTTGGCATCCATGCATCCATCGAAGCGCAGACTGATTTCATCGAAAAAGTGAAACCATTGTTTGGTGTTGGCATACACGGAGACATTCTAAAGTTGTATATTACTGCCAATTACAAGTTCAATGGTGACCATTATGTTGGTGTAACTGTTGGAAGAAAACTATGGCAGAGATGAGCAACTATTACTATCACACGGACACAGATGTCCGCAAGCAGATTGATGAGCTTCTTCATCAGAATGCATTGATACAATGTAACTTGGGAACAGATAGCACCAAGGAAGAAAGGCAAGAAGCAAAGAAGAAATGGATGGAATTGGCAATGCAGATTCGTGACATTGATCCTAAATTCTACAGAGAACGAATAATGGCGCAACACCAATGAACAAGCAATCCATCAAGGGCGAAATCGTCCAAGAATATCTGAAGCATTGGTCACATCTTCCATCATTATCATTGGCTAAGATGATATACAAAAGGAACAAATCAGCATTCCTGGATGTGGAGAATGTCAGGAGTATAATTCGCTATTATCGTGGACAAAATGGTGATGCGAATAGGCAATATTTTAAAAACAAGGAACACATGACAACGGAGAAGGCACAGCAAGCGAAAGCATTAGGAATTGCAAATCCATTTGGTCTTCCAGAAAGTGACGAGTCTGAATGGGAACCGTTTCTGTTGCCGAAAGCTGCAACAAGAATCCTGCTGCTGTCAGACATCCATGTTCCATATCACAACATCGATGCCATCACCAAGGCCATAGAATATGGAAAGCAACAGAAGGTCAATGCCATTGTGTTCAATGGTGACACAGTTGATTGCTATGCATTGTCACGTTATGAACGTGATCCAAGGAAGCGTGGATTCGCTGAAGAATTGGAAGCAACAAGGCAATTGCTGCAAGTGTTCCGGAAGGAATTTGATGGTGTTCCTTTCTATTTCAAATTAGGAAACCATGAAGAAAGGTACGAAGCATACCTGCGAACAAAGGCACCAGAACTAATTGGAACAGCAGACTTCACAATGGACCAATTGCTGCGATTTGGTGAACTTGGATGTGAACTGATACAGGACAAACGTGTGATAAAAGCAGGAAAGCTGTCCATCATGCATGGCCATGAATTTGGAAGGTCAGTCTTTTCTCCTGTGAATCCTGCACGTGGCTACTACATGAGAGCCAAAGCATCAGTTATCTGTGGCCACAACCATCAAACAAGTGAACATTCAGAAAGCAATCTGGATGGAAAGGTTGTGACAACATGGTCAACAGGATGCCTGTGTGAACTTCATCCAGGTTACATGCCTGTTAACAAATGGAATCATGGCTTTGCAATCATTCGTGTTGATCAGAATGGTGATTTCGAAGTTGACAATCTGCGAATAATAAAGGGCAAAGTAAGGTGATGCAGACAATCATCAACCTGCTGATCATTGCAATGGCTCTGTTGTTTGTTGTCATCTTCTGGCTAATGGTCACAGCTTACGTTCTTTGGCGAATCAGCGAACGGAACAAGGCAATTCAAGATGAAATGGATGCCTATCACAACACCTTGGTCAATACAGAAGAAATGTATCTTCGCATAGTCAGCAGACAGTCAGATGATGATGACACGTGGCTGTCTGTTAATTAGTCGTTAAAATTATTCAGTTGATTATCAGCACGTTAGCATCAACGTGTGAAATTTCCTGTGCATTTATTTGGAAGTTATCAACGTGTTGTTGTATATTCGTGGAAACATTTAAAAACACAGAGAAATGGCAAGAACAGTAAACTGCGTACAGACAGAAGAACAGGCTATCTTCATTTTGAAGGAACATAGTTTTCAGTTGATCACCAACAATTCACAATGCAGATGTGAATGTGGACAGACACAGGCTGTTGTTGGATATTCAGAGCATCACGAACAAGCTGCATTGATTGGCGTTTGCGAATCATGTGGAGACGATGATGCATTTCACGATGATGTAATTAACAAGTAATCACCATAAACACAGAGAAAAAATGAAGCACGAATCATTGCTTGATTGCTACAAATCAGACACAACGTATCTGTCTGATGAATCCAAGATGGTTGTCCTGGACATCATCACACGAATTGATGCTATTGACCAAATGGGAAAGGTCAATGTGCTGATATACGCAGACAGTCAGATGGTCGTTGAACGGCACATACTTGGAGAAGTAACCAGATGGTTAGCCATGTGGGATGCTGACTATGACCATCACGAAGGTGTTCACACACCATCAGACACATTGCCATTCTATTGGATGGCATTCACAAGCGAGTATGCAATGCTCACCTTGAAAACGAAACAGGTTCAATATTCCGAAATCAATAATCAATAATAAATTCTCATGAAAACAACAGAGAGAGAAACAATGAAAAAGTTGGCCACGGAGAACGGCTTAACGGCTGACCATTTCTTCAAATCGCCACAAGGTTTTGTTATCATCACAAGGCAAGGCATTGAACGCATTCAGCAGCATCGCGGCATTCGTGTACGTTACGAAATGGTCCACATGACAGATGATTGCAAGCACGTAGTCATCAAAGCAATTGGCGAGATGTCAGGACCAGATGGCCATGTCATAACTGTTGAAACCTATGGCGAATCTGCACCAGATAACACACGGCAAAAGTATCCTGTGGCAATGGCTGAAAAACGATCACTATCACGTGTGTGTCTGAAGCTGTCCGGATTCTATCAGCACAACGTGTATGGCCAAGATGAATCAGATGATTTCACACCTAAAAAAACCAAGTAATCATGGACATCTTCGAAGAAAAAGACGAACTGCAGCGAACTGAAGAATGGTTTGCTGCCAGACTTGGAAAATTCACAGCATCACGATTTGGTGATTTGATGACCAAAGGCAGGAAGAAGGATGAAATCTTCGGTGGCACAGCCATCAGCTACATAATGGAAGTAGCAGCAGAAAAGCTGACAGGCCAACGTGTCCAGATTTTTGGCGCAGCATTGGATCACGGCAACGAATACGAATCTGTGGCCAGAGAAGAATATGAAAAGCGCACAGGATGTGAAGTTGAAGAACTTGGATTCTGTGAAATATCAGACTATTCCGGTGGGTCTCCAGATGGCAAGGTGAAGGGGACAGATAAGCTGATTGAAATCAAATGTCCATACAACACGGCAAACCATTTGAAGAATGTCATCAACCAGGACATTGACAAGAAATATTTGTGGCAGATGCAAGGTTGTATGTTGGCCACAGGTGCCACATCATGTGACTTCATTAGCTTTGATCCAAGGATTGAAAATGAAGCATTCAGAATGGTCATCATCAATGTTCCTGCTGATGTTGCAATGCAGCAGGAATTGGTGGAAAGGTTAGCATTGGCTAAGGATTATCTGGACCAAATTCTGAAAGCATGAAGATCACACTATCACCAAGAGAATTGGCAATGTGCGACATGATTGCATCAATGCGATATTGGCAAGGCTGCGGCACAGATTCAACCATCATTGACAAACGGATTGCAAGCAGGATTGGATTCACGGCAGAATATGCATTCAGCAAACAATTCAACCTGCACCTGGACATCATCAGCAACCTTGAAAAGGATTCATTCGATTTCATCAGCAAGGATGGTGCAACAATTGACATCAAGTCAACAGACAGAAAGGATGGCAACTTGGTTGTTCCAAAGCTGATGCATGATGTCTATGTTCTGGCTATTGTTGAGGGCAACACAGTTGATCTTGTTGGCTATGCGACCAAGGAAATGATTGAAGAAGCAGGAAAGAAAGACCTTGGAAAAGGTCCTGTTTGGTTCGTTAACCGAAAACAATTGAAGACATGGTGAACGCAAACGACAAGGGCAAACGATTTGAACGCAAAGTTGCAAATCTGCTGAACAAAAGATTCGGCACCAATGTCCGGAGAACACCAATGTCTGGTGGCATGACCATCAAAGGTGACATCATTGATCTTGATGGACCATTGGCACAGTTCAGCTTTGAATGTAAGAACCAGGAAAGGTTGAACATTTGGAGCGCATTGAAACAATCACAGGATGACGCGGCTATTGATGGCCGTGTTCCTGTTGTTGTGTTCACGAAAAACCATAAGCCAGATTATGTGGCAATGAAGTTTGAAGATTGGATGGACATCATCCAACAGCTTTGAATTTTGTATCTTTAAACGAGTTATTAACAATAAAAAACACAGAGAAGTGAAGACAGAATTATCAGAAATTGAGAAGGAAAGCATCAACAAGTTGGTTGATGTTTACAGACAGGAATTGACAGACCAAGTGATGAATGCACCAATTGCCAACAGGCAAGGCGTGAACGTGGAAAACATCACCAATGCTGTGCTGCATTACTATGGTGTGACGAAGAACAGCCTGTATTCCAGAGACAGAAAAGCACACATTGTGAAATGTAGAGCAGTTGTCTTCTGGATATTACGACAGCCAGAAATGGAGACAGGTTTGAGCATCACACGGATTGCAGAAATGGCATTCATGAACCATGCATCTGTCATCCACAACATCAAGCGCATTGACAATGAACTGATGTATGAAGATAAGTACACAGTTGCAGAATTGACAGAAATCCTGCGAACATTAGGATTCAGATTCTTCAAGCAAGGCACCAAATTCATCATCAAATGAGAGACTCATTTATCTTTTACAGGTCATTCTTCGAAGCTGCTGAAGACCTGTGTCCAGAAGAGAAATGTGCCATGTTTGATGCAATTTGTGACTATGCTTTGAACTTCAAAGAACCATCATTGGAAGGCACACCAAAGTTGGCATTTCGGCTAATTAAGCCACAATTGGATGCAAACATTGCAAGATTCAATAATGGACAAAAGGGCGGCAGACCAAGTTCAAAAAAAACCAAACCGAAACCTAAACGAAACCTAACTAGAACCAAAACAGAACCTAACCATAACCTAGATGAAACCAAACATAAACCATTGACAGCTTTTGGTTATACAACTGAAAAACCTAATGTAAATGTAAATGAGAATGTAAATGGTAATGTAAATGAGAATGGAAATGTCAATGTTGTTGGCGCGCCATCATTGGATGAAGTGAGAGAATGGATGTATCATTCCGGATGCAGAAGCCAAGATGAAGCAGACAAGTTCTTCTATTACTATGAATCGAAAGGTTGGATGGTTGGACAGGTACCAATGACCAATTGGAAAGCAGCAGTTCTGTCCTGGATTAAAAGGGCAAAGGAAAAAGGTGACGATGTCAATGGATTCAAGTTTGACTTTGAAGTTGAACAACCAAAGCTGAACCAATGAGACACGGATCACTATTCTCTGGAATTGGCGGCTTTGACTTAGCTGCCCAATGGATGGGTTGGACCAATGTATTCCACACGGAATGGAACGAATTTGGCCAGAAAGTTCTAAAACATCATTTCCCTAATTCAATTCAATATCATGACATCATCAAAACAGACTACTCTATTCACAACGGAGACATCGACATCATCACAGGCGGATTCCCATGTCAACCATTCAGCCTTGCAGGAAAACGGAAAGGCACCGATGATGAGCGCTACCTGTGGCACGAAATGCTGCGAGCAATTCAACAAATTCAGCCAACATACGTTGTGGCAGAAAATGTTCGTGGATTGCTTACTATCGATGGCGGTCTGGTCTTCGAGCAGGTGTGTGCTGACTTGGAAGCTGAAGGCTACGAAGTACAACCGGTACTATTGCCAGCTGCAGGTGTCAACGCACCACACCGAAGAGACAGAGTGTTCATTGTCGGATATGCTGCCAACACCGATATCAGGCGATTGGAAAGGCCAGAAGCGGAAGGATGGAACAGCAAACATGTTGAGTGGACAGGCAGCATTGGGTCTGCTGCCAACACCAACAGCAGACGACAATCCGCAGAAGAACACAGGCAAGCGCAATCAAGATGGATTGCAGAAAAGAGCATATCAAACAACTGGCAAGACTTCCCAACTGAATCCGCGATTTGTGGCGGAAATGATGGGCTTCCCGACAGATTGGACAATATTACCTTTCCAAAGTGGCGAAACGAAAGCATAAAGGCATACGGAAATGCTGTGGTGCCACAGTTAATTTTGCCTATATTTCAAACAATTGAAAAACTACACAGAGAAAAGAACACATGATTCAACAAGCAACAATTCACAAGCTGCCATTATTGGTTGGCTGCAAAGCATTTGAACGCAATCAAAATGGTCAGATGCTGATGGACATCATTGCAAGATTCGTTGATGCTGAATTTCCGCACATTGATGATTTCAAATTGGTCACAGCATTCCAAAAGGCTGCATCCGGAAGTCTATCTTTGAACAACAAACCATTGACATTGTCAACTTATGGTCAGCAATTATCACCAAAGGTAGTCGGTGAAGTTCTCCGAGCATTCCAACAGACTGAACGCAGGAAAGCATCTGAACCAACATTTCAACCAAAGCAATTGGAAGCAGCTTCTGATCCGATTGATGCAAAGTTCATGTATGATTGGACCATCAGTTATATCCAGGAACATGACAGACTGCCGGAATTTCCAATGTGGGGATTGCTCTACCAATATCTACTTGAAAGGAATGAAGTGAAGGCATTGCCTAATGAAAAGCCACAAGGTAGATTTGCGTTGATGCAGGAAGATAACAGGTATGAACAGACTGTGACCAGATGGTTCAAATCACAAGGCATAGCATGATGGGTGTTCAGATAACTTGTGAAGACAACATGGAACTAATGGCAAGGTATTCAGATAATCACTTTGACCTTGCTGTTGTAGATCCACCTTATGGAATTGGAATAAGTGCAAATTCCGTTAGGCAACAACACACAAAGAAAGATTGGGATGCGTCAACACCATCATTAGAATACTTTAATGAATTAAAAAGAGTTTCTAAAAATCAAATCATTTGGGGCGGAAATTATTTTTTTGATTACTTAAATTCATCTCAATGTTTTTTGATTTGGGACAAAAAGCAACCTTTTGATTTCTCTTTGGCCATGTGTGAATTAGGTTGGACTTCATTTTCAAGTCCTGCAAAGATGTTCAGATATAGTGTTCTAACCGAAAGAGGAAAAATCCATCCAACACAAAAGCCCGTTAAACTTTACGAATGGCTTTTGATGAACTACGCAAAAGAAGGTGACAAAATACTTGACACGCATCTTGGTTCCGGAAGTATTGCCATAGCTTGCCACAACTTAGGTTTTGACTTGACAGCCTGCGAACTTGACAAGGAATACTTTGATGCAGCAATGAAACGATTGAAGCAACACCAAGCGCAACAAAGATTATTCTGAAAATCGTATATTTGTAAAAATCAATACTTAACACAATGAGTGAAGAAAAAACAATCTATTGCGGCAATGGTCAGAAGAAAGGTGACACATGGCTGAAAGCATCCATCTGTCTGGACAAGATTCCTGCTGAACACACCTTTGAATATCAAGGCAAGAAGTATGTGAAGGTGAACATCAACCTGCGTGATCAACTTGATGACTATGGCAATGATGTGGCAATTTCCGTGGACACATGGAAACCAAACAAAGAAGGAAGCGTCAAAGAAAAGGTTGTGGCCAAATCAAAGGCAAAGGTTGTGGCCAAATCAAAGGCAAAGGCCGCAGCCATCGGAAATGATGACCTGCCATTCTAAACAACAAGCAGCAATTGACCTGTTGGCAGATGATGAACTGCGTGAACTTGCAGTTCGCATTTGTCACAGGTTTGCTGATGACCTTATCCAGGAATCTGCAATGGTCATCCTGGAAATGGATGAACAGAAATGGAACAAGGTCAATGATGGCGGCTATCTGCGTTACTACGTAGTACGCACCATGATGACAATGGCAACATCACCAAGGTCAACATTTGCAAGGAAACACGGCCTATTCGCACACAACAAGCAGGTGCCGGACATTGCAGATGATGCTGATGGCTATGATTGGGAACAAGAAGATGATATGATGATCATTGAAACATTGTTGGACAGCTATCATTGGTATGACAAGGAAGTGCTGCGGTTATGGCTGCAAGAAGGCAGTTATCGGAAGGTCAGCAAGAAGGTTGACATTCCATTTAAATCAATTGGTAATTCGGTCCGTAGAACTTTGGACCAACTAAAGGAAGACTATTATGGAATTATTCTTCAACGCTGTATCAGTAGCGGTCATCGCATCACTACTGACAGAAGTGATCAGCATACAGACCTACATTAAACAATGGCTGAACATAGATGAATGGGCGAGCATTAAGCCATTTGACTGTTCATTGTGTCTATCGTTTTGGATTGGTCTGCTAATTGGAGCAGCAACAACTGAAGCTGTATGGCCATCTGTCCAGGTGGCATTGATGGCTGTGTTGATTGAACGGATTCTGTACAAATTCCGAATCTTCTGGATGCCATGAGCAGCAAGATAGTCAAATTGAATGGCCACAAACTGAAGGCTGAGAAGATAACCCGAAAGGTTAATTCAATAGTTCGGTCAATTGAAAGGCTTGAAAGGTTAAGCAAAAACAAATAAGATGAAAACAAGAGAACAAGCAGAGGCGAGGGCGTTGAAGTTATATCCAAAAACACACATAGCAACCGTTAACCAGTTACACGAAGTATCAAGAGATGCCTTCCTTCAATGTTGGGATGAACTCGAAAAAGCACTAAACAAAAAGAAATAATATGACCTATTCCTACAAATGCCAAGGAAAGTGCAAGATGGTCCAAGACTATGTGCATGGAATGAACGAAAAGCCAACATTCACCTGCTGTGACAAGGTGATGAAGAAGGTATTCACAAAACCTGTGGCCATACTTGGTGCCAACACAGGTGGCAGAAAAGGAATGTGACATGGATGATGTGATTCTATTCTGTTTTATCCTGTTGCTGTTGATTTGGGTCGTTAGAATATTGAACGGAGAAAATTTTAACTAATGGACAAAAAGGACATTTTGCTATTTATAACTGAACGGAAGGCACAGCTTGAAATGATGGCAGCCAGACAGTTCAGTGGAAGACTGACAAAGAATGAAGTTCAGCAGTACGAAGAAACATACAAGGCCATTCACGGAAATGCACGTGTGTGTTTCACCTGTGGCAATTCTGCACAGACAATGGCACGTGTCATGCTGAAATTCGCTGAAGAAAATAAGCCAAAGCCAAAGCCAAAGAGAAGAAGGAAGAAATGAAGGAGAACAGGAACCATGAGAACTATGGTGTGTATATCACACACAACACCTACACCATGAAGTGGCACGCATTCAAGCGTGAAGATGCCAACAGATATTGGAACAATGAAGGCAACTTCAAGGAAGGTGTGGGCAATACGCCACAGGAAGCATTGCGAAATTTCAAGAAGTAATGGCCAAGAAGAAGTACATTGAAACACCGGACAAGATGTGGCAGCTGTTCCTGGAATATGCTGCACATACCAAGGACCATCCGATAACTGTGAAGGATTTCATTGGTCCGAAAGCAATTACTGTGCATCGTGAACTTCAGAAACCATTGACGATGGAAGGATTCGAGAACTTCGTAGCTAACCAAGGATTGAACCATTTTCTTGATGATTATTTCGGCAACAAAAATGGAGCGTATGAAGAATTTTCCGCCATCTGTTCGCGTATACGTAAGAGCATCCGACAGGACCAGATTGAAGGCGGCATGACAGGTATCTACAACACAAGCATCACACAACGTCTGAACAACCTTACCGAAAAGCACGAAGTGACACATCGTGAGCAGCCATTGTTTGGTGATGATGAATGAATGATTTCGTCTATACAACAGCAATCCGCAAGATCCGCAAGCTGACCAAACGCAAGAAGGTCATCCAAGGTGGCACATCAGCAGGTAAGACATTCGGCATTCTTCCGGTCCTAATTGACAAAGCAGCCAGAATTGATGGCTTGGAAATTTCCGTAGTCTCCGAATCTGTGCCACATCTTAGGCGTGGAGCAATGAAGGATTTCTTGAAGGTGATGCAGATCACAGGCAGATACAATGACAGCAGATGGAATAGGTCACTATTGACCTACACATTCGCAAATGGTTCCTACATCGAATTTTTCAGCGCAGACCAGGAAGCACGATTGCGTGGTGCCAGAAGGAATATTCTGTATGTGAACGAAGCAAACAATATTCCGTTTGAATCTTACTATCAATTGGCCATCAGAACATCAGACGAAATCTTCATTGACTTCAATCCAACGATGGAATTTTGGGCGCACACCGAAGTGTTGAAGGAAGATGATTCTGAACATCTGATTCTGACATTCAAGGACAATGAAGCATTGCCGGACACGATTCGCAAAGACATTGAGAAGGCAGAAGAAAAAGCAAAGACTTCATCCTATTGGCAAAATTGGTGGAATGTCTATGGTCTTGGAAGAATAGGAGCATTGCAAGGTGTCGTGTTCGATAATTGGAACCAATGTGATCAACTGCCAGACAACTACAGATGGCGATGCATTGGATTGGATTGGGGCTATACCAATGATGCAACTGCTATTGTTGAAGTAAGGCAAGCAGATGGCAAGCTGTGGATGCATGAAATACACTATGCAACAGGAATGAGCAACAAGGACATCAGCAATGTCCTGGATGGTTTCAAGGGCATTGAAATCATTGCAGATTCTTCTGAACCGAAAAGCATTGACGAACTGCGAAGGTATGGCCACAGAATACGTGGAGCAGTCAAAGGAAAGGACAGCATCATGTATGGTATCAACCAGATGCAGCAGGTGCCATTGATGGTGACATCATCATCAACCAATCTGATCAAGGAACTGCGTGGCTATGTTTGGCAGACTGACAAGACAGGTGCATCTTTGAATGTTCCTGTGGACCATAGCAATCATGCGATTGATGCAGCACGTTATTCAATTATGAGCAAATCAATGTCAACCGGTACCTATGCAGTCAGGTGATAAGATGACAAAACCAACAAAACTGTCAACCAATAAACTGACGAATCCACAGGAATGCCCTATCTGCCATAAGGTAGGATTTCACAAACTTAGCTGCACGAAAAACAACGCGAAGATTGTGATACCAATGGCTGTCATTCCAAAAATTGAAGCAGATGATTCCATTGGACAGACTTGAAAAGGAACTGAAAGCAATGACCTTTCCAGAGAAAGTGCGAATCAGTAAGTGTGAAGTTGTCACCAATGTGACACAGATGATTGACAGCCACATCAAGATTCTCCGGAACAATCCAGGAAACAGGCTATTCATGCCGTATTATGACAGATTGCTGATGCTGCGTTTCGCAGTAGATACAGATTGAACATTTTGCTATTTATCTGAAAGACAACAGATGAACATCCTGGAAAGACTTGGACGTGTTTGGAAGATGCAGGAAGCATACAATGACTATCCACAAGCAGCTTCTGAGAATGCAAAGAAAGCATTAAGGTATGCAGAAAAGTATGGATGGAAAAGCTGTGGCACACCTGTTGGCAAAGCCAGAGCAAGGCAATTGGCAAAGCGTGAACCAATTTCCGTGGAGACAATTGAACGAATGGCGGCATTCATCAGACACAAAAGGAACAGCAAAAGGAAACTTGGTGAAGGTTGTGGCCGTTTGATGTGGCTTGCATGGGGCGGTGATGAAGGTGTGAATTGGGCAATCAGAAAAATAGAGCAAATCAGAAAAGAGAATGAACGAAATTGAACTACCAAGCAGTTGGTCAGAAGTTACCGTGGAGCAGTTCGCAGCATTGCAGAATGTGATGAAGCATAATGACCTGCACGAGTATGAAAAGAACGTGGCCATCATCAGCATCATGTCCGGATGGTCAGAATCAGCAGTCAAAGAACTGTCATTGAAATCATACACGAACGTGATGAAATCATTGGCATTTCTATCATCAGCAGTTGAAGGAAAATTGCAGAAGTACATGATGGCCAATGGCACCAAGTACAGAATTGAAAGTGATGTGGAGAAGCTGACAGGTGGCCAATATATTACCTTGATGCATCTGATGAAGGACCAGGACAAGGTGATGGATAATATGGCCGACATTCTCGCATTGTTCTGTATTCCATCAACCAAGAAATGGTTTGGATGGAAAGATGGTGTCTATGATTCAGAGCAACACAGCCAAGTTGCTGCTGACATGAAGGATGCCAAGATGGATGTAGTCTATCCGTTGACAGCTTTTTTTTTCGAAAGTTACAAGAGTTACGTTCAGAGTATGCAGGTCTATTTGGGTCTGATGGCCAAGAAGAATCTGAAGGAAGCGGAAAAGCAGTTGAAACGTATGAAACCAGATTTGGATGGATCGACCTGGTCAACAATCTGGCAAACAATGATCACAGCAAATGGGACCATTTCTTCCGTCTTCCAATCAGAGAACTATTTAACGTCATTACTTTCTATCGCGAAAAACAGGCACACGATCGCCAACAAAACATTCAACAGCAAGCAGGATTGAAGCATGGCATTTGACAAGTTAGTTGATACATTGAACGGATTCCGGAAGGCATACACCAATGCCTTGGGCAAATCTATCAAGGACAACAATCTTGTTGCCACAGGTAGGCTGAACACATCAGTCAGTCTTCCAAAGCAACCAAAGGTCAAAGTGTTTGGTGGCATCTACAAGATGGCCATCACAATGGAAGACTATGGTCTGGACCTGGACGAAGGAACAAGGCCACAAGGCAAGCGACCAAACAACTTCACATTCGCTGACAATTACAAGGACATCTATGATTGGTTGAGCATTCCAACTATACGTGACAAGATAGGCGGATTCAAGGGCAATGCAGACACAGAGAAGTGGAGCGAATCAAAGCATCGTGGATTGGCATTTGTCATTTCACGGAATCTGGCTAACTATGGAATGAGACCAAGGAATTGGATTGATCCATACACGGAACCAATCAACAGAGCAGTTCCATCTGAAATTGAAGAAGCCATTGCCGATGATGTCGCATTGACTATGGAGCAACTGAAGGAATTTATTGAATCACAAGGATAATGGCAACACTAATTGTCTACGCAAATGGCGAGAGCCAGGAACCAACTGACTATTCATTGGCCTACAATGACAACAGGTATGTAATCAGCAGCACGCAGTACACACCGACATTGCGTTTCAGAATCAGCATTCTGAAATATCCATACGTCACGGGTGATCAGCCAATTGCAACATTGGTTGTTTATCCATCTGTCGGAATATACCAGGGTTCACCATTCGAGAATCATGCATGGTTCGATGTTTCCAGAATCACACAATCACAGTTGACGCATGATGTGAACATTCCTGCTGCTAACCATCAAGCATTTTTCCAGAATGGCAACAGTCATTTTG
>Ga0208645_1002394_pt1 | contig 14998 bp, 16 predicted proteins | sample VirMetDEL_Sep_01_FD_184519 | JGI IMG/M metagenome (GOLD analysis project Ga0208645, IMG submission 184519) | Aqueous microbial communities from the Delaware River and Bay under freshwater to marine salinity gradient to study organic matter... | ecosystem: Environmental > Aquatic > Marine >... | reverse complement strand
GTGGTGGCGTTTCTGGAAACAACTTGAAAGCCATTTTCCGAGCGTACTGGACCGCTAAATGTAGAATTACCCATGAGAATCTCCTGTCAGGGTTAAGTCAGCCGCCCAATGCGACTGTCAGGGATAGTTAAACAATACATTATGTTTTTAAAAAAAGAAAGAGGCGATCCGAAGACCGCCTCTAACTTAGGTATTTAGTCTTGTAGGGTGGCTACAAGAGGTACCTAACTTTATGCACCGGGCGAACCGAATACAGCGCGTGGGTCACTAAAGCCAAAGCTATAGCGCTCACGAGCTTTAAAGCGCATGTTGCCTGTGTCGAAATCAGCTTCCATGTTTGTGCGCATAGGTGAGCGCTCAAAATGTTTGAAGCCGTTAGGAGCATCAGTCTTGAGGAAAAACGCATCAGGGTCAGTCAAGAAGTGGTTAACAGTGTAACCCTCTGGAACCATACCCATGTTTTTAGTTGCGTTTATATCATTGTCTGATGTACCCGGACGAAGAGTTGATTCCAACAAACGATCCGCAATAAATTGCAGTTGTGGTGGAATAATCATCTTAGTCCCACGAAGAGCAATGATCATATTGCGCTCATCCACAAAGGTTGAGATGTCAATTAGAGCATTTTCCAACGAAGTTTCGTTGAGGTCTGCTGGAGTTGACGGCTCATTGCGGAAAGTACCACCACCTGAAAGTGGGTGAACTAAAGAGCAAAGTTCTACGCCATCGCCGCCAGTAAAGCTAGAATTGAACGCGTTGTTCAATACTGATGCAGCTTTTACTTGCTTTGTGTGGGCCATAGAACGGGCCAGTGCTTTAGTGTAACGCGCACCAAGACGATCATAAAGATTGTCTTCGATTGCTTCTTCAGTAAGTGCGAATGCAAGCGCTACAGTCTCGTGTGAATAACGAGCAGTGTAGGCTTCATTTGCATTATCAAAAGAAACGCCTGCACCTTCGGATTTTGTGGGAGCATTCCCAAATCCGACGAGCATAACCTCTTCTTCAAACGCACGATCTGAAGTTTCTGTGTCAAAGATTTCAGCATGTTCGCCTTCGTAACGATCATACTCCATACCGAACAAGGCGTTGAGGCCCGGTTCTAGCTCTTTAACTAATTGTGAACGTGAAATAGCCATGATTCAATATCCCTATGCTAACCCAGCGCCTTTGACGCCGAATATATGGTTTTGAATGACTACTTTTACATTCGTATTTGCTGATGCCACATCGCTATTCTCAGGGTCCTCAGAAATATCAATAGCCTTGAGAGAAAGCGTAGTTGCAGTTCCTCCATCAGTTACTTTTAATTCAGAGCCTGAAATACCAGTAGTTGTGCTACCAGCGCTTGTGTAAACAACGTCGAAATTACCAAACAAGTCAGCAACTGGAAATGCTGCATCTGCTTGAATTTCAAAGACAACCATAGGGTCATCAATGATAAATGCAATAAGATCAGAAGCATTAGTGCTTGCAGGGTAAAAATTAGAGAACTTTTGCTCTCCTGTTGTGGGGTCAGTGTACTGACACCCGTTGAATACGCCAACAATAGGTACAGTCCCGCCATCGGCGTGAATTTCCACTGTTCCACCAGTTACTTGCATAACCATGTCACCTTGAAAAATAGCTGTTCCGTAGTTTGCGGCGATTCTGTATCGGTTTTGTCCACCAGTATAAGGGGTTCCCCCTATACGACCAATGGGACGTAAGCCGAAGGCAGCGTCTTGATTCGCCATTTTTACTCTCCTTCAGAGTTTCCGCGTCCCTTTTGTCCAAAGGAAACGGATGATTTACGTTGAGGACTCAGCTTTGGCATGGCTGGATTGTTTTCACGCATCCAATCACGATCTACTGCGTCCATTTGATTCTGTGCCACACCTTGATAGTGTGCATTCCGCTGTTCAGCCATTTCGACGGGGATGCGAGCGAGAACAAGTCCACCAACACCAATGGTGCCAGCGTTGCGTCCCTCATCTATTACTGGGCCAACATAATCGGGGTATTCCTCTGCGCGAACGAGGTCCCATCCTTCTTGCCGTTTTTTATGTACGTTAGTCTTATCGTCGAATTCCATTACGGATTCGCGTATCCAACGGTGTTTATAACCGAGGGGTGGTTCGGGTGCTTCCAAGGCAGAACCCGGACGCCATTGTTGTAGGCGCTGTGCGCTCTCCCGCGTGTTTGACTCGCGTGGTGTCCTGTTTGCCATTTTATTCTCTCCGATTATCAATTTTTGCGACTTCTCTTGCGTATTTTTCGAGGGGAATCCTCATCTTTTTCGCAAAAGCCACTTGACCCGGTGTTAATTCCACCGCCTTCTTCCGCCCTGACTTCACAGACCGTCCGTTTCCAGACGCAGGGGCAACAGTCTGAGCGTTGGACCGTTTACCCTGAAACTTATTAGGCATTTCTTTTCGCATACGAGAGTCGATTTCTGTGTAGTAATCGTCTGACGTAGGATTGAAATCCTCTTCTAATACTAATTGTTCGTGGATAGCTTGGGCTGCTCGCGTCATGAGGCGATCTGATCCAAACCATTGATTCTTGCTCAACCACTTCTCCAGCTTTGGATCGGAAACCGCTTGTTGTTGCGGGACCTGCTGTTGTGGAGGGGCCTGTTGTTGTTGAGCTTGTTGAGCTTGTGTAGCTTCCTGCTGTCTTTCCATTTTAAGTTTTTGAACACGAACACGCTCTTGAGCTATACTAATCTTTGAGATTGCTTGCTGCGCATTCGCTACTTTGTCGTAATCACCCGCTTCATACGCTTCAGCCATAGCTTTTTTGGCTTGCGCTTCTTGAGCTTTTAAACGTCCTTCAGCTTCACTATTGTAGCCAACATTCATTTTCTCAAGGCGCTGACGCATAACAGCATTCTCTTGCTGCATTTGCTGTGCATACTGAACTGCGGCTTGCGCCTCTTCAGAAGCCTGCTTACGTTTTGCGGTTAATTGATTAATTCTACGTTGAACAGAATCACTATAATTTTCTAGCTCATCGTCACCAGATGACTTTTCCCGAACATTTGTTTGGGTTTTTTCGTCATCATCAGAAGATACTTCAACAGCATTATCGTCTTGCTCTTCTTCAAGCTCAATAGATGTATTGCTTTCAAGCTCTTCGTTCTCACGAATATCTTCAGCCATAGTTAATTTCCTTGCTCTCCATTACCTTATACATACGAAATATCTTTAGGGTCAAGGATCGTGGCGATAATATTATCGTCATTTATGATTCTAACCTCAAGACCTTCCACTTTGAACCTATTTCCACTATATCTTCCTATAAGAACCCAATCTTTCTCATTACACCAAGAACCATTTGGGAACTTCTGGGAGTCTTTGTAGGCGTCAGGACCTAGCTTCACAACATATGCTGCTACCGTAGCGAACGATTCACGCTCTCTAACAGAGTCAGGGACAATAATTCCGCCCTTAGTCTTTTCGCTAGGGTAGTAAGGGATGATAAGGACGCGATAGCCTGTAGGTTGCGGCAATCGCTCTAAAGATGATTGTTCCATTTCAGAAGGATCATCTGTGTTTTTACTTTTCGCGCCTTTGCCGAACGCGTTTTCGATGGGTTTAGGCATTGCCTCTGCACCCTTTATGGCCTTTTCCGCTGCTCTCGCAACGTGCTGTGGCACAAATAACTTCTTATTAGTCATCTGCGTATTCTATACCTTTCATCGCGGCTTTGAGTTCTTCCTCAACATAGGCCATGCCGCGTATTTCGCCTACTATATACCGATACTCGTCAAAAACTTGTATCGAACCATCCGCGAGCTTGCCTTTAAGACGAGCATCGCGCTCTCGTATGCTTTTATACAGATATTCTGCTAAGTGTAGTGCATCCATACCACATATAGTATAAAACTATACGGGAATTACAAGTATAAATACCAGAAAATCAGAAAATACCTTGGAATCTCTGGGGTTTTGCTATTTTGCTAAATCTACTTAGATTTTTTGGCTGTTGTTTTTTTCTTTGAAGCAGTTTTCTTTTTGGCTTTTGGTTTTTTAGTCCACGCTTCGTTTTCGGGAGTGGCTGGATCATCTGCAATAAAGTGTCCGTTTTCATTACGCGCCCTCACCTCTTCAACAACGACCTCAACAACAGGCTCTACTGCAACAGCCTCACGCTTTGCTGCACGAATTTGTTCAACCATCTTATCTCTTACTGATCCCATTTCATTATCCTTTTTTGTTGGAATTTAGAGCCGCAATATCTCGCTGTGTTTGAATACGATCTTCTGCAATTCTAGTTTTGTCGGCTAACGCCGCTTCTGAAACGTCAATCCGCTGTTGTGCAGTCAGAACATCATTACGCTCTTTCTCGCGGTCAAGCTCCTGCTTCGCTTCAAATTCAGTTTGCTTACGCTGCAAGTCAGCAGCTTTTAATTGAAGTTCCTGATTTCGGATATCTACAAGTGGATCGGATTGTGGTGGTGGAGCTACAGCTTGCGCTAGTTGCTCTGTCATTTCCGAAATGATCTCAGCAGCACGCGCATCTATCTGCGGCTTAAACTGCATCATAGGATCAGCAGGAGGCTGACCGGGCTGTGGAGGCATCATCTGAGCTTGTTGCTGCATCATCTGCATTTGTTCTGGCGGTATCTGAGACATAACTTCCTGTTGCGCCTGTGCCTCTGCCATTAATCCAATGTGCTCCTGAATATGACCCTGCAAGGACATAATAGCCTGCGGATTAAGCCCCATAGCAGGCGTAGACATTACAGCCATGTGCGTTTCTATATGCGCCTGATGCTCTTGCTCTGGGAACGCCTGTAATGGAGCACCCATCAGCGCGTTCTGGTTCTCCTTTGCAGGATTGGCTGGAGGTGGTGGTGGAGGAGGTGGAGGCAGGATAGCATCAATGTTATTAACGCCTAACGCCTCATACATTTTACGATACGCCTGATACAAACCTTGCGGCCCACCATGAATTTGCGGATTGGATTGAACTAACTGCAACTCAGTCTGAGCTAACGCAATCCTTTGAGACATAGAAAAGATGTTTGGGTCTGAAACAGGTAAAACATCAATCTGAGGCGCAAAGTCTTGCACAAAGACTTCTGGACCCATTTGCATATCAGCAGCGTAAGGATAAGCCTGAATGGTTTCAGAGAATATCTTGGAAAGCAACTTGAACTCAATTTTCTGAGAATAATGCAGCCGCTTGTGTATCGCAGACATAACCTTTGTGCCGCGTTCCATAATCGCCATAGTGGTGCCAACAGGCGTATCACCGCTCATCTCACCAACCTTCATGTCAGCCATAGATGCGAACCTACGTCCAGCATCTACAAGCGTTCCTAGAAGGTTATAAAGCGTCTGCGAAGGCTCCTTGAAAGGGAGGGGCATCAAGGAACCTTGCAGAGTGCCCCCAACTACATCAATATCGCGGAACTCGCCCGGTTGAAGGGGAGTGTCTTCTTCACGAATACGAGCGCCACGGGCTTTAAAGCCTGCTGGTAAGTTGGAGAGCGTGCCTGCATCAATCAATTGACGCAAAATAGATGTTGAAGCCTGTGCCAAACCGCCAATCATGTGCGTTAGCCCCAAGCCATAAAAACCCAAACCGGGCAAAAACTTATAGTGTACGAAGTATTGCTTCGCACGCTTCATAGGATCAATTTCTTGATAATTGCGCCTTACAGACAAAACTTCATTGCTGTCAGCAACCACAGTCACGATATAAGGTAAACGTAAACCAGTAGGCTCACCATCTACGCCCATGTCCTCAAAACCCTCAATATCCAAAGCCGCATGCACTTCGTAAAGCGTTAACTCTTCAGATGAACCGCTAGGATGAACGCCCTGAACATCATCAATAGACTCTTCAATTTCATCCATTCCTGATGTGTCACCCTCAGAATAGTCTGGCAAATCAACATCACGATAAAATCCCGCAAGCTGCAATTTGCGAATCTCATTAGAATCCATCGTAATTCGATGCGTAATCCTTGGAGATGACAACAAATCACTAGCGCCATAAGGCACAATCATATCTTCCGCATGAATAAATCTACTGACCGCACGCCCTTTGAGCGGGTCAAAGTAAATCTTCTTGAAAGTCGAACCAATTACAGGAAGATAAAACAGCATCTGATCCAACTCAGGATCATACTCTTCCATCTCATATGTAATCATATAATTCATGTAATCTTTGACGCGCTCAGACTGCTTAACAAGAATTTCATTCTGTGCGCCAATAACAGCAGTACGAACGGGACCAGTTGCAGGCAATAACTCACGATAAGCCTGCGCTTGAAACTGCGTAACGCTTTCAGCTAATAGCGGGTGAACAACACCAGAAGAACCCTCAAAAGGTTCGCTGCGCTCCTCAGTCTTCATACCAAGAAACCCTAACCCAGTCTTATAGGTGTCTTCCCAATCTTGACGAGAAGCCAAGTCATCTTCAATCGAACCAACTAAATCAGACGCAATCCGACCAAGCTCAGACTCATCAATAACTTCTGCTAAATTGCCATCAAAAGGCACTTGAGGAACAGGCTCTTGGCCCTCATCGTATTCTCCAATAACCGCGCTGCCATCATCAAACTCGGTAACTCCGGGCTGTAATGGTAAATCAACCACGTTTTGAAGCATTTCCTCTTCTGGAATCATGAGTTCTTCAGGCAACCCTCCTGAACCTAATCCACGCTCAACCGCCATCTAAACCTCCTGTTGTAGTGTTGGTATAGCACAACAACTTAATATTCTTCAACATCTTCGGAAATTACCTGTCCACAAGTAGGGCAGGTAATGACGATTTCTTTTGATTCTTCCTCTTCATCGACATCCTCAACGATTAAAACCTCATCTTCAGGCATCTCGTATTCTGGCATCTCATCATAAGGTAGATGAATGTCTATGGTTACTTTGGGCATCACTTCACCCCAGAAAACTTAGTGCCACTGAGCGCTGCACCGCCGCCACGAGAGTGACCAGCTTCGGTTCCACCTTTAACACTACCGCCTTCCATATACATTGAAACATCGGGCTTCTTAACAGCGCCACCTTCCATGTACTTTACAGCAGCTTCTGGATTCATCTTTTGCTGAACCGCCTCTGGCAGTTTAGAAAATCCTTTGAATTTCTTTGGAGTATTTGACATTATGTTATTCCTTTAAACTTAGGGCCACGACCAGACATGACCGCACCACCGTTGTTAAGCGCACGAGGCTTACCTCTGCTTTTTAAATTGGGCTTAAAACCTTCTTTTATTAAATCTTCAATTTCTTTTGATACTTTAGATGTAGGCTTTAACCCATCGGTCCCAAGAGAATCCATTAACTGTATTAATAAATCTTTGTCATCTTGGTTTCTTTTCATTTTAGCCATTAGCTTCTTCCTTTATATGAGCCGCCGCGACCCTTCATGACGCAACCCATTTTGGGTTTCTTAGTTTTTTTGGTTACAACACCACCGGGTTTGTATCCTTGAACTTCGCCACCACGATTCATCATAGAGTCTGGTGGAAAGGCTTTGCGTTCTTCAGCATCTCTTACACCTTGCTGTTGCTTCATCATTTGCTCAAGCATTTTAATTTGTGCAGGAGAAAGGCCGAAGCTATGTTTCATGCCATTCATCATCTTCATCTTCATTCTTTCGGGCGGCTTCATGCCTTGACGTTTGTCCATGCCCTTTAGCCGCTGCATCCTCATTCTGTCAGCATCTGAAAGAGTTTTGCCAGCCTCGCCCATAGTCATAGCTTCTTGCAAGGCTCTTATAATTGCTTCTTTGTCTACTCTTCCTTCTTCGGCCATAACATTCTCCTAATAATATTCGCGCCTCTGACGCATAAACGCCCGTTCATCTTCATCGTCATAATCACTTGGAGTGGTAATAAAACCACCTTGCCTAAAACGTAGTATAGCCTGTGTCATCGAATCCGCCAAGTCATCATGTTCACCATTCGGAAAAGCGGCACATTCTTCCATGACTAAATCAGAAAAATTAGTCTCTGGACACCAAACCATGCCACTTTCAAACACAGGAGCGCACGCGTGCATACGCGTAAACTTATCAGCACCACGGCTCGGAGTAAATGGTGTTACAGGAATACCCATCCTGCGAAGCTCCTGAGTCAACGGCATACCACTCGCCTTCTGCTCAACTAAAACCATGTCAGGCTCATATAAATTATAAGACTCTAAAGCCTGTTCCTTTAGCTCTGGGAACTCCCAGCGCCCTCTCTCAGCGTCCAAAAGAACAATATGATCCTCTCGCGTCTCTTCATTGTGGAATATACCCCAAGTCGTAATCGCACTGTAATCGGCGCGATCACTCTTGCTAAACGCAGTATCATAACTTTGGATAATATAGCTGCAATCAGGAGGATCATCCTTCTCCCATATGTTCCACCACTCGCGCTTAATAATGGCACCCTCTTCAGCAGTAGGGTTCTGCATATACTGCGCATTCCACTTGCCCACAGGGATAGAAGCCTTAACGCCCTCTAATTCCTCCAAGCCCCAATACTCAGGCCATAAAGGATCACCAGAGGGCATAATCGCAGGAAACTCTACAATATCCCACTGATCCGCGCCCTTCTCACTCTGCTTGCTTAAAACCTTCGCAGTTAAATCTCTGATCGACCACCTTGTCATAACAATAATAATCGAACCACCGGGCTGTAAACGCTGCCTTGGACCAGATGTGTACCACTCGTAAATGTTATCTAACGCAGTAACGCTTAACGCGTCTTGTTCCGAAACAGGGTCATCAATAATCGCCAGATCCGCGCCTCGACCCGCCAACGCACCGCCCACACCAACCGCATAATATTCACCACCGCCATTGGTGCTCCAACGACCACTCGCTTTAGCGTCCGTAGCCAAACTAACACTTGGGAAAACATCTTTAAAATCCTCACTCTCAATTAGATTTTTAATCTTTCGACCAAATCCAACAGCCAACTCAGCAGTGTGTGTCGCTTGAATAATTTTTAGGTCAGGTCTTCTGCCCATTAGCCAAGTTGGAAACAAATAACTAGCAAACTCAGACTTCGTATGACGCGGAGGCATGTTAATAATTAAGCGCTTTAACTTGCCATCAGCAACATCCTGTAACTTCTGCGCATAAATCTTATGATGCCTGCCCTCAATAAACTGAGGCCAAACATACTTTACAAAACTTATAAAGCTATCTTGCTTCTCATTCCTATCGTCAAGCGTCTTTAAACGCTCCAGCATAGGAGCAACCTTCGCTAGTTCCTCATCCGTAAGGTACTTTGAAAAATTACTTGTCAGTTCGTTCAATGCCCAAGTTCCTAGCTAAATTGTCCAAGTTAGATTGCAACTTTGCGCCTGAAATACCACCCGCCATCATTTGTGCTTTTTGATTTTCATATTCAACAACAGGAGCTTTTTTAAATAAATAATCAAGGTTTTTTTGAATATCGTCAGCAAGTGAAGGGGTTTTAGGTTGGCTGTATAATGCCTGATCCACACTACCATCAGGTCCAGATATAAACGGAACAGGCTGATTACCCCTTGTACTAGGCGTTTGGGGCGTATTCATGTTAGCAAGTGGCACCATAGCTTCTGTAAGACCTTTTAAAAGTTTTTCATTAGTGAAAGGTATTCTTGGACCCATTTCTCTAAAACGAGATAAACCACTATGAGTAGGTAGAACGGCTCTACTTATGGAATCATCAATACGCCCTAATAAACTTTTATTAGGATTGATCCTTGGGTCAAGAAGTTCAGAAGCCTTAATACTAGGGTCATATGTATTAAACGGGTCTAGTTCTGCTTGACGCGCACCACGCTCAATAGGACTGTTATAATAAGAACCACCCGCATCAATTTTTGCAATATCGTCTCTTTCTGTTATTAACTCTTGTTTTTTAAATTGATCTGTTTCTTGTCTAATTTGAGCATTTAAATCCTCTAATCTTTTCTCTTGAAGTTTAAAAGAATACTCCGGCCCACCCGCGCCAAATTTAAAATCGTCTACGCCTTGGCCGCGCTGTTTTCTGTGCTCTACCTCATGACGAAGTATATCATTTGACTGCGAAGGGTTTGGATTATATTTTGTATTTATAACAACTTCATCATTCGCAGGTCGATAAAGACCACCTACTCTTCTAGGAATATATTCTAAAGTGTAAGGCTCATTAGATACATCAACTTCGGATGATGGTTTAACATTCCCAACAACACGAGGAACTGTGGGGTCAGTAGTTTGATAGGCTTTTATTCCATACTCACTTTCAATTTCATAATCAGAAAGTCCAGATGCTTTCAAAAAATCATAATGAGCATTAAGAGATTCCCTATTTGAAGACCTTTCTGGAACTTTTAAACCACCCACATTTGGAGCTACTTGAGGACCATCAGGGCCATAAAAATCATCTGCAAGATCGCCCCTAAAACCTCTTCCAACATTGCTATTATAAGCAGCCTTACCGAGTATCTTAGCTCCCCCCACCGCAGGAATAATAGACCCCGCAGTAAAAAGATCACCTAACGTCTGATCAGCAGTTCGGTTCCTTTGATCCCGTGTTGCCGCGCCATAAACATCACGAAAATAATTTGGTATGGTGCTAGAATCAGTAAAAAGATTATAAAGTCCTTCACCCAACCCTTTCATAATATCAGTGCCTAAACCTATGGGGTCTTCAGACATATATGCGCCTAAATCCTCGCCAAAACTTTGATAACCGTCATCCAAGCCAATGCTATCGCCTGAAAAAAGACCTCCAATATTATCAATCAAAGCATGAGGTATCGAACGTCCATATTGACCACCAATCTTCAAACCTTCACGCATATTTGGAGGAACGTATTGAACAAAATTACTCGTGATGTCATTCCTGTTTCTAGTGTTCATAAAATTAGGATTATCTATAACATCAAAGTTCTTTGTATTAGGATTATATCTCGTAGAAAACACGTTGTCGTCAGAAGGTGTCCCTAAAACATCATCATAGATTTGCGGCCTGTCAGGATAAGATACAGGAGAAGGAGCCACAACATCGTTATTATAATTACTGCGCTCATTTCGTGACTCAACCACATTACCACGACCACCATAAACAGGCGCAGGAGAATCATTACCACCAGTAAATAAATCAGCTAGTGATTGAAAAAAACCCTTTTCCTCATCTTCTTTGGGAACCTCAGTTGGCCTAGACTTTGGCCTAGACTTGGGTCTAGTAGGAGGGCTATCGTAAACGCTGCCACGACCTTCTTCGTACATACTGTTCATAAAGCTCATAAAAAAACTCCTACATTCCTAAAGACTGAACAAACCTGTTTATGTTCGGCGTTACCATGCCACCGCGATTAAACTGCTTCGGCTTTGTAATATTTAGGCCAGTCACATTAGATGGAACTGAAGTATAAGAACCACCAGAAGAAGGACGATTAACGTCACCAATAGACACATTAGAGCCACCAGATTCAACAGCGCCAGCAATAGGCATACAAATGCCCTCTACAGGATCAAACTCAAAACCCTCTTCGCAGATAATGAAGTTATCGTCTTCTCCACCTTCTTCTTCTCCAAAGGTTGCAGCAAACTCTTCAACAACACCGTCCTTAGTGTTCTCATAAGTTTTAGTAGAATTAACAATATCAATGTCAAACTCTTCGCCGTCAGTGTTGTCGTTCGATGCTCTTACATCCGTTACCGCTATGCCATCTCCAGTAACTGTCTTGTTGCCACTCTCATCAAACAAAACAACAGTGTCATTGTTACCATCACCGCTGGCATCAAAATTAGGCTCCGCTACACCAACAACAGTTGCACCGTTATCGCCGTAAACAAACGTACCGCCATTCTTATAAGCCTCTAGTTGCTTCTCAACATAAGCCTTATTCGCGCCACCAATTGTAAACTTATCTCCTAAAAAACTTAAAGGATTAAGGAACGTATCAACAAACGAAACAATGCCGTCTTCAAGCGTCTCACCAAAGCTCTGTACCGTTACTTTCTCTCCAGCTTTGTACATTGGCTGACCATTAACGCCTATAGGGCCATCTTCCTTATGCGTTGCATCTGAAAGTAAAGATTGAAGATACTTAGACTCAGCAGCGTTGGGCGTCTGACCGCGTGCGCCGTAAAGCGCCTGCTGTTCAGCATTAGTTAAATTGCCTTTCTGATTGGGATCGTATCCCTCGGCAGATATTTTATTTACAGCCGACAAGTACGCTTCAGTTCCAGTTGCATCTGCTGTTCCAGAAGTGGAGGCAGTGGATACAGTGGAAGAGCCGTTAATCTCATCATCAGTAGGTATCGAAGTTTGTGTGCCGCCAGTTCCTGTATTAGCTAAATCGTTATAAAAACTTGCTGTGTCAGTTCCAAAAACCTCACGCTCATAATCAGACAAACCATCACCAGTTGTCATAATGTCCATGCTGTCTGCGTCAGTGCCGCCATCAAGAACAACATCACCAAATGTTTCTCTTGGCATAAGCGTAGCGGCAATGTCAGCCTCAATAGTAGAACCATCGTCAGTGGCAGTGTCAGTGGAAGTGTCAGTGCCATATTCAATCAAACGGCCTTCAGAATCCAAACCAACCGTGCCAGTGCCACCGCTATACTCAGGCAATAAATCTAACGGAGCATCCAACATAGATAGATTAATGTCACCGTCCGTTAAGAAATTTAATGCCTTTTCTAGCTCAGTCGCAGGAAACTCACGCAGAGAGATGCCACGGTCATCCTGAATATCAATGCCACCCGTAGAAGGATTTATAACCGCAGAATAACCAGCCTTATCACCAGAAGTCGCATAACCAATCGTGTAGCCGTCTTCTGTCGTTAAATCTGCACCCTGAAAATTACTGAAATCATCGCTTATAGCACTGTAATCATTCATTAATCTTGCAGTGTTGTTGCTCGCGTCAACCTCATACTGCGTAGGACCCGTATCAATGTCGTATTCGTCACCAATATTGGAACCTTGGTCAAACCTGTATCCAGTCTGACCATCAGACTGAGACGCTGTATTAACAGCACTCTGCTGCGAATCAGTGTAACTCTTGTCCTCCGCATTCGCAGACTCTTGGGTCGAATGCTCCCTGCCAAACATGTCATAATAAACAGGGGCAGGCTCAAAAACTTCCAAAGTCTCACCACCAGTGTCACCACCAGTGTCAGTTCCACCCTGACCAGTCGTGTCCTGATTGTAAAATTCCTCAACAGCGTCATCCATCATATAGCCACTGCCAGTATCACTACCAGTAGATGTGCCAGTACCCTCACTCACAATAGGATCAAGCGTAATCGTGGCGCTACTAGGATCGTAAACATAATCAGAATCATCTGTAATCGCCCCAGCTAAACTAGGATCAACCTGACCCTCGCCATAACCAACGCTTGTTTCAACTGGTACACGTTCATAATTTCCGTTTAAAGCATAATACTCTTGCCCTGCGGCCCTTGCTTCAGCAATTAACTGATCCTGTGGTATGGCACGGCCTTCTTCAGTCATAGAATAATCTAGTGCGTTTAAGGGCCTGTCTTCGTCAGAACCAAGAGTATCAATCGTGTTTATACCCGTATTAGAGTTAATATTCGCAACATACTCAGCACCAGAAACGTCAGTGTCAGCCTGTGCCGCAGTCGTGTAGTCCTGACCAGAACCAGTTACACTATAATCAACAGTCTCTGCATACTGAGGGTCCGTTAAATTAACTTGATCATTAGCCGCAAGCTCCGCATTTAACTCAGCAGCAGTAGGCGTGTAATCGTTATCGTCAAAAACCGCGTTTAAAGCCGCCTGTCGTGCAGCCGCCTGTTGCGCTCGTGCAGCCGCTGCTCGGCGCTCGTCTTTGTCGTTGTTATTATTCGAAGTTTGTTTTTGAGGCTTGCTAACTTCAAAGGTTTTGTTTCCAGCGGTACTCGCCATACCCTGACCATACATGTAAGAAGGAATGCCGCCGGGACCGGGAACCGTAGGAGCGTCCTGACGGTAATCCTGAAGCATATTCTCCTCTTCAGGATTAATATAAGCTAACATATGAGGCTGGCCCATAATCTCAGTTTCGCGAGGAACAGCGCCGCCCATGTTCATCTGAACAGGAGCACTCCCAATACCACCCTCAGTACCGCGTAAAGCCCTGCCCAACTGTGGAGCACCACCCATATTAGGCGCACTCATGGGCCTCATAATACCCATGTTCGTCGGCATAGGTGGAGGTAACATAGGAGACTGCGGCATAGGAGGTGCCATAGGCATCTGAGGAACCTGCATCTGAGGTGCCATCTGCTTCTTCGAACTCATAAACTGCCTGAATTGACCACGACCCGCCGCATTGCCGCCAAACGCAGAACCCAATCCCTTGTCTTGATTGCTAGGCTGTGGTGGCATCGGTGGAGGTGGACCTCCCATCCCCATCGGACCCATCGGAGCAGGCGCTCCACCCTGCTGCATTGGTTGACCCATAGGACCCTGTGGCTGCATCATGCGTACATTCATCTAATATCTCCGATGTCAATCTACGCAATACTAACAATTTATTAAAATTTAATCAATCACCTCTAATAAACCATTTTTCATCATGCTCTTCGCAAACGCATCTCGGCTGTGATAATAATAATTGCCACAGTTCCACTCACAAAAACCAATCGCAGAATCTCGCATAAATTCTCGCTCATTAGAACCAAAATTCTTCATGCGCTCCTGCATCACAGGAACAACCTCCGCTGGAGTCTGTGCGTCGAAATCATAATACCTGCCAATCATTAAACGATATCTAGGCATCCACTGGCTCTTTGCGCTTACCCTCACGGCGTATCTTCGCCTGCTCAGACTTCTTGTAAGCCTTCTCCCACTTCCTGCTTAAACAATTTATTCGATTACGCTTCGCCATTAATATCACCTTCCACTCTGCGTGGTATCGTATGGGAAGATTAGGGAGCCGTCAACGGAATTTTTTAAAAAAAATTTTTCGACCCCCATATGGGACCCATAGACACTCAAAAGGTTTTTTGAGGTGATCGTTCGCGGAAAACTCTGTGTGGTGTAGTCCGATCTGGGCATGCCC
>Ga0208645_1002392_pt1 | contig 15001 bp, 8 predicted proteins | sample VirMetDEL_Sep_01_FD_184519 | JGI IMG/M metagenome (GOLD analysis project Ga0208645, IMG submission 184519) | Aqueous microbial communities from the Delaware River and Bay under freshwater to marine salinity gradient to study organic matter... | ecosystem: Environmental > Aquatic > Marine >... | reverse complement strand
GCTAACATAGTTATTATTTCAAACGGAAATCCCATTAAACTACATCCGCCATTAAATCTTCGTATAGTATTCTAAAATCTTCTAACTGCATAAAGCCTAAGTCCTTTTCTATCTGGTGGATTCTGTAGACTTTATAAGCCTTTTCAAGTTGTATCTCTGTGTAAAGTATCATTTATAATCTGAAGAAGTTTTTAACTTACCTCTAGTTATTTCTTGAGGCATATAATTTTTACCAATAAAATAATTTATTTTTTCTTCTCTTTCTACTGGGTCTCCCGCCCAATGATAATCTGCCCAAGCATCTTCATGGGATAATTTACCTTTTACTAAATCTCCTACTGGCATGTTTCCCATTGCTTTATCTGCATAAAAAATAGCATCTTGCATATCTTCAGAAAGTGTTGAAAAATCAGGACTTTCTTCTTTTGATAATGCTATATCTTTTTTTGTTAAAGGAAGACCATATTTATTTTTTAAATTAATGTACCTATTAAAAGCAGTTTTAGCACCTTGTTGTCCCGGTTTATTCTCAGTAGCTATCTCATATTGATATTTACCTCTTCCGGGTCCTCCTCCTAATTGTTTTCTATTTGGAATATTATCTGATTCTGCATTACCAACATAATTAGCATGTTGTCTTAAAACCTGTATTTCTTCATCAGTATAATTTCTTGTAGGGTCTTTCTGTATTACACTTAAAATAAGTTTAGCTAAACCACCTTCAGCTAACCCAAGCCTAGCCATTTGGTCAGAGTAAGGACTACCAGTGAAAGGGTCAACTCTATCTGAAGGGTCTTCTTTTGTGTAAGGTACATCGTCTTTACCTTTTACAAAACCACCTTCAGCTTTATTAAGTCTCATAGGAGGATTAACCATTTCTAAAGCTTCTTGCTCTTGCTTAGAATATTCATTTTTTTCTATTAAAGGAAGATTAGAAAGCTTCTGATATGTATTACTATATAACTCTACAAAATCAAGATACGATATGTTAGGTCTATCATCCATTTTAAATACAGTATTAAAATCAAAATTATTCAATCTTAAAGGTTTAAAAGTGTCATCACCTAATAAAAAACTTTGTTTCTCAATAGAATTAAAATTTGTTAAAGTTCTTTTTATAGTATTTGACATTTCTAAAGAATCTAAATTTAAAGTGTTAGCAGCTTTTACTGCTTTATTAAAATCTACTTGGTAATTGTAGTAGTTTTCATTCTGTCTAACATACTTATTTATTATATCTTCTGTGGTATCTCCTTTATTTATTTTAAAACCAGAACTTACTTGTTCTTGTATTTTATTAAATTCTCTAGCTTTAAAATATAAATTATCTTTTACAGTTTTAGAGTTTACAGTGTAAAATCTTTGACCAGTTACTTTAGATAATAATTCGTTATTATAATTTAAATCTCCTTCTTTTAATTTTTCTGCCTTTTCACCTGCTGTATAGCTAAAACCTTCTCTAATAAATCTAGGAACTAATACTCCTCCTACGTGCCATGTTATAGCCATTGCATTATCTATAGAAGAATTTGTAGGATTGTACCCTTCAATAAATCTACCTGTTTGATTATCTCTTCCAGTGTAAGCTTCTAATAACCTTTCAGTAAATAATGCTTCTGTCATAAATGGTTTTGCTAATGTTAAACCAGATTGTATAATTGAATTAGCTAACTTATCATCAATAGTAGAATCAGGAGTATCAGGATTTAAAAACTCATCAAGTCCATTTTTAAATACATCTATAATAGGAGCTTGTGGGTCTGTAAAGCTTAAATCTACCCATTGAATGTTTCCGTCTTTATCTCTTTGATACCCAATAGTACTATTCTTAGACCAATAAGGTAATGCTAAATCTTTAATAGCTTGTTCTTCTTCATCTGATACACCAAAAGCATATTTACTAAATTGATTTACACCTTCTGCTCCAGCATAACCTATTGCAACTTGACTAGCTAATCTTTGATATCCTCTTTCTACTAACTCAGCATTTCCTGATTTTACTTCTTTTAATCCTTGAGTTAAACTGTGATAACTATTTCTCCATCTTTCAGCAAAGAACGAATAGAAATTACCAAAAGGCATAGCTCTTAATTCTTGGAAACCTGCCGGAACTAAATCATAAGTAGGCATAGTGTTCCTAATTATTGTAGCTGCTTCTTGCTCTAATTGTGTTACAGTTTTAGGAGCAGTACTAAGATTATTAGCTTTTTTCAAAACAGATAATTCTTTTTCAAAAGCTGCTATTCTCCATAAATCATCTTCAGCTACATAAACTTTTGAAACTTTATTTGTTACATTTTTAATTAAATTACTCGGAACTCCATAAGCTAATTTAACAAATTCTTTATCTTGTTGTTTTACATAATCATCTAAAAAAGCTGCTGAATTTATATTACGTTTAAATTCACCTACTTGTACACTTTGATTTACTAATCCTAATTTTTGATATTTAACATAAACTTCTTCTAATTCTTTTTTACTTTTACCTGCTGGTGCAAACAATTCATTTTGTAAAGTTTTAAAAGCTTTTTTAGTTTCAGCATCAAAAGGATTTAAACCATTAGAAGCCATTATTAAGCCACCACCAATAGTATTACGTGCATGAGTTGTCAAACTATAAACAGTTGCTGAAGCTTGTCCCCATCCTTTAGCACCTAAGAATAATTGTCCTACTCTAGCATACCAATTACTATTTTGAACTTTATTCATTTTATCAAAAAGCTTTGCAATTTGTGGAGTTGTTGACATATTATCTAATGCACCAAATCCTTCTCCACTTATAGTTCCTGCAACTCTTTGAGGATTATTGTCTAAAGTATTTATACCATTTTTAAAGAACCATTTACCTTCGCCTCTTTTAAACATGTCATCATACATCTTAACCTCGGTTATATAATGACCTAAAGTTTCTATAGTATTAAACACAGATTTACTAGTATCTTTTAAACCTCTACGACCCATTAACTCTTGTAATCTCGGGTCAATGTTTTCTCTAGTGGCAAATTTTATGTTTGCTTTTTGAACACCAAACACATCGTTAAAATGTTTTACTATATCAGTATCTATTCCTTTGTTTCTAACTCCTTTAGATAAAATATCATCTACTATATTAGAAGCTTTAACTTCTATTTGAGAAGGAGTTAATTTACCAACTGTTTCAAACATTTCTGTTTGAGTTGGAGCTTCTCTTAATAATCCTGCAATATAGTCTTTAGCTTTTAATATAACTTCTTCTGAAGGTTTAAAGTTTGGATTTTCAAACAGCTCATAACTTTGTCTAAGATATGAACCCATATTCAAACGTATAACTCTTTTTAATTCTTCTGGTATTACTTTTGTTTCTAATAAACTAGCACTTAACTCATCAATTTTATTTCTTGTTTGCCTTGCTACTTTTTTAAGTTCTTTACTTGTTCCATTTAATGCTTTAACATCACCAGCCAAATACTTTCCTAATAATGTTTCTACTTCATCTTTAGTAAATTTTCCAGTTTGAGAAATTTGTTTTATTTGATATTGAAGTTCATTAAATAAGTTTTCTCCTTGTTTAGACCATGCTATTTTATCATAACCAGCACTTTTAAAAATGTTAAACATTTCTTCACTATAATAACCTCTAGATGTGCCAAACTTTCTTCTAGTCCGCCTTAAAAAATTTAAAGGTGATTTTAACATTCCAGACTCTGCTGTTTTTACAAACACATCATCAACTATATCAGATTTAAAACTTGGAACTACTTTTTGTATAGGGTCTCTTAAATATGTTTTTAAAGCTTGTACTTTTTTAGGGTCTTTTTTAATTTCGTTTAAAACAGTTTCGTAAGTTTTTTCAGTTCCTTTCTTTACCCCTTTACCAGTTACCACTGCACCTTTAATTAAACCGAGAAAAGCTGCTCCGTCAAATAATAAACTTAAACGTCTTTGACCAGAAGTACTTGTTTCATCTGTATCTAAATAATCTAAAACATCTCCAAGTAAATTATCATCTGCAAAGGTACCGAGTTTATCTTTGAGAAGTCCTGCTACAAATTGCATTTCAGGGTCATCTGCAAAAACAACTTGAGAGGCATACTCTGCTCTACCTAATCCCTTAAGAGCTTCTATTTTTTTATCTCTTAAAGCTTTAACATTAGCTGCTTGTATACTAGCTTTACTAGGTCTACCTACTGGTTTTTTTGGTACTACTGTAGGTTTATCTTTTTTTAAAAAATTTGCAACTTGTTTTGGGTTTCTCATAGCTACAAGAAAAGAACCAAAATCTACTCCTAATCTTCCTACCATTCCTTCAGGTCTTTGTATTTCTTCTCCATCATAAATATCATCTGTCCCTAAAGTCATAACAGGTCTAAGAACACTACTAACTGCTTCTTGTGTTTTAGTTCTTCTTTGTTCTTCTTCAGCTAATATATCTTCTTCTGTTTTTATTCTAAACTTATTACCGCTAACTTGTTCGTAAGGATTAATAGGAGCTAATACATCTCCTGCAAGTGATATAGTTCCTGTTGCAACTTTATCTAAAATGCCTCCTATAGTTCTTCTAGTATTTTTTAAAGGCATTAATTCTGCAACTTCTTCTTTTGTTAAATCTTTAACACTGTTAGCAAGGGCAGTAGATGCTTCAGATGGTTTAACTAGGCTTTGCCCTAATAACTTTCCAAAGCTTTGTTGATTTTTTTTAGGAGTTTCTGTATATCGAGATAAAGAACCGTCTAACTTATTAGCAGCATTTTTAGTTGCATAAGTTACAAATTCTTCAAAGGAATATTTTTTTTGATAGTCTTCATTATCTTTGTAAAGTTGTTGTATGACATTTAAATCACTTTCATAATCTAAGTCATTAACTTTTTTATAGTTTTCTAATAATGAAGACATTTAATGTTAAAGGTTTAATTGTTTCAACTGAGCTACTATAGAATCACCAGCTATAAAAGCTTTAGATGTACCGTCTTGTAACCACAAACTTGTTTGTAATTCTCTTATAATAGATTCATCTACACCGGTTACTATAGGATTTCCTTTATCATCTTTTGCTGTTAATTTAGTTTTATTCCATTCTACCATGTCAAAATTAACATCACGTAAACTTTGATAAGCTTGTGGGGATAGTTTTAAATTTAAATATTGTTTATCATCTGATTCTACAAAATTTATTTGTTTTATTCTTGCTTGAGCCATTGCTGCTCTTGTAGAATTAAGAGGATTTTCTTGTAAGATTAACAAATTTTCTAATGTTTTTTCTCTAATAATATCAGATTTTATTTGATTATAGTCTATTTCTCCAGTAGCAGCCAGTAAATCTTGTCCAATAATATCTTTTAATATTTTTTCTCTGTCTTCAGGCTTATATATTCCTTTGTTTAGACCTAAATCAAATAATTCAATAGCTCTATTTTCTCTTTGAGTACTTATAGATTCACTCATTCCAAAAGCAGTAGCTAATTGAGTCTTAAATCCTCTTTGCCATGTATTATACTCTGGAGAATCTACTGCAGGTTCTTCTCCTTTAAGTGCAACATACTTAGCTTTAACATCACTTACTGTGTTTTTTGTTTGGTTAGCATCAAAACTTATAATAGAACTTCCTATAACTTCTAATGCATCATTATAACTTTTATTTCCAGAAGAAAATTGAGAATAAGCTAATCTTCTGCCTCTTAATATTTTTTCAGAAGTTCCTTCAAACATTCCGGTTTCATCTAGTAAAGTATTAAAATCTGCATTAGTCAACTTAACAGAGTCATCGTACTCATAATTATCGATTTTAATCTCTGCTATATCTTGACTTGTTAATTTGTTAATTCTTTCTTGATGCTCTTCTTTTTTTGATTTAAAAGTAGCTACAGGGTCTTTACCTTTTTTATCAAGAAAATTACCAGTCTCTTCACTTCTATCTGTACCAAAACCTATTTTACCTAAAGCCCTATGAACTAAACTTACATTTTGAGGATTTAAATAATCTTGTTTTTTAGCAGTATAATAATCATCTAAAGGTTTTGTAAATTCTTCTTTTGTTAAAATATCAGTGTCTATATTAGAATATCTGTTATTTAAATCATCTTGTTTTTTAGATGTCCATTCTTTCATCCATTTTATTTTTTCAGGTTGGAAAGCTTGTAATTGATATTTAGGGTCAGTTCCAAAAGTTTCTTCAAAGGCTGTTTCAGCATCTGTTTTGTAATAACCGTAAGCTCCTTTTTCTTGAACACCTTCATATTCTTTTTGTAACTCTTCTCTTTTTTCCCATTGCTTTGTAAGTCTTGCTTGTTCAAACTTTTTTTCTCTATCTAACTCTTCTAAATTTTTTAAAACTTTAGATTGCATATTAGCTTCTTTAGCATTGAAAAATAATGTAGCTAACAACACATTTCTAGCTCTGTTATCTTTTTTTCTACCACTGGACAAATAAGCACCAGCTATATCTCCCCAACTTGAGCCTGAACTTCTACCTAATAAACTTGTATAATCTTTATCGTCTGCCATATTATTCCTCTCTACCTAATAAACTTTTTGATTGTGTTTCTTCTTCAACTTTTTGTAATAAGCTAGGAGCTAATTCTGTTTCTTCTATTATTTTTCTTACTTCTTGAGGTACTGACTGAGGACTTACTCTACTTACAGCTACATTTCTTATTCTATCTAACTCATTTATTCCCTCTTGTAATGTTTCTACAGCTTTATCTCCAGACATTTCTACAGGAGATTCCTCATCTCCAGCTTCTAATGAATAAGGTATTTCAGCTTTTTCCGCAAGAGCCATAATCATAAACATAGTTGGCTCCATTAAAAGCAACATTAAATCAGGACTCCATTTACCTTCTAAAAATCCAGAGTATAAAGTAATAGAAGCAATATCTATAACTCCAACACCGTTACTAAGTGATAGTAAAAGATTTTCTGTAGTTTCTGGAACTGTTAAAGTTTCAAAAACATATAACATAGCTTCTTTAGGGTTAGTATACTCTGAAGGCTTTTCCCAGTTGTAAGGTTGGTCTGGTGCATTAGTAAGACTTTGACCCGGTATAGGTCTGCCTTTTTCTAAACTGCCTTGTATAAAGTTAATTGCTTTTTCTGAAACTGCCATAATATTATCCCATTTGTCCCATTAAATATTGTGGTGAAAGTGTACCATAAAATAAAGACTGATTAAGCTGATTAAAGTTTGTAGCTTGAAAATTTGGTATTTGATTTCTAACTTCTTGAACGTACGAAGCTTGTGGAGCTTCAAAAGAACCTACTTGTGGCATTACACCAAATCCTGCAGTTTGTTCTTCTGGTTCTCCTTCTAATGCTCCCATAACATATTGTTGTCCCACAGACCTAGTAACATCAGCAGCAAACTCTCCAACAGAAGAAACATCAGGTAATAAAAAGTCTTTTGTTTCTACTCCTACTTTAGCTATTTTTTGACCTAAATCTAACTGAGAAAAAGGAATATCTGTAAGTGTTCCAGATGTTGTTTTTGCAAGTTCAATACCTGCTTTTGCTGATTCAGCAGCACCTGCAAGAGCTTGACTTTTTAATGTTTCTGTCCCTCCAGCTCCTACTGTTTCTGCTGCAGTATTTCCAACTACTTCAACTGCAGAAGTAACATCTCCTTTAGCAAAGGGATTCATGTCTTTTAATTTACTACTAAAACTATCAAACCATCCTCCTTTACCTCCAAACAAAGCATTAGCTCCACCCCAGAACATCATAGCTAATCCTATGCCTCCTAAGATTTTACCAAACTTTCCACCTAAAAGTTTCTTTACTTTCTTTTTAATTTGTTTAAACTTTTTTCTTAAAAATCCCATATTATAATCCTTGTCTATATGAACTACCTATTGTAGTTAATAAACTATTTAAATAGTCATCGTATCTTTCACCCGGCTTACCTTCGTTAGCAATAGCTGTAGCAATAATTTGAGCTTTTCTATTCTCTTCATTTTCATAAGCTCTGAAATCAAAATCAGCTTGGTCTCTTAATTCTTGCCAAAGAAACGATAAATTCTGTGAACTAAAGTTAAAAGCGTTCATAGCATTTTGCATATTAATTTGATTCTGTGCAGCAGTATTAACTGTATTAGCTTGTCTTCTCCACTGTACGTTTGAAGCTTCAACAGTTGCAGCATTTTGTGCGTTCCATTGATTCCTTGCAAAGTCTTGTTGAGAATTAAACTGGTCTACTTGAGTTGTAAGCTGTGCATTAAACTTTTCAGTATCAGCATCTCTACCAGCTCTTCTAGCTTCAGCAGCATTTTCTTGAGTTGCATTAAACTGACTCATTGCATTAGATTGTGAAGCATTGTACTGGCTCATCTGTGCATTAAGACTAGCCATAAATTGTTCTGTTTGATTTGTAGATGTTGCATTAAATTGTCTTGCAGCATTTTCAAAAGATTGATTAGATAACAGTCTTTGTTGATTTTGTTGAGCTTCTAAAATATTAGCTTGTTGTCTATTATTAAGATTAGCCATATCTATCTGTAAAAAAGCTTGTGCATTTTGTGCAGCTAATTTAGTCCTAGCATCTAAGTTTGCTAAATCCATTGAAGCTAACGTAGTAGCATCTTGCATAATAGCTTGTTGTTCAGCATTAAAGTTAGAAAGTGTAGCTGTTTGCATAAACTTACTATCAGCTAAAGCTTTTTGTTGGTCAAAACTAAATTGAGCCATATCAAGATTAGCATTTATTTGAGCATTAGTCATTGCTGAATTTTGTTCAAAACTTAATTCAGCTAATCCTAACTGTTGTGCTAGGTCTGCATTCTTTTGTGCAACAACCATACGTTTATTTAGATTAGCTAATTCTATTTGATTTTCAGCAGTCATGCTTTCGCTATCTGCTTGGTTCTTAGCTGTAAGATTTGCAAGTGCTATCTTCTCTTCAGAACCTAACTTAGCCATTTCTGCTCTTTGTCTTAACTCAGCATTTTGAGATAAAACAGAAGCAGTAGTTGCTAACTCTTGTAATCTAAATTTATTAGCTTCTGTAAAGTTTGCACTATCTGCAGCAGCTCTTTCTTGCAAGTTTGCAAGTTCCATTTGGTTCTCAGCAGACATATTTGCTAAGTCCATTTGCTGTGCTAAATTAGCATTAGTCTTTTTAAAGTCTACAAGAACATTAAGATTTGCTAATCTCATTTGTTGCTCGTTAGACATTGACTCTCTAGCAGCAGCATTTAACTCTGATAGGTTAGTTAATTCAACTCTAAGCCTAGCATCAAGATTAACTTTTTCCATGTCTTGTTCAAGCTCTGCTTGTCGCATAGTTCTATTAACTTTAGCTTGATACTCTGTTAATCTACCTTGTTGTTCAGCAGACATGTTTTCTCTTGAAGCTTGATTAAGCTGTTCAAGATTTGCAAGGTCCATCTTAGCACCAACATCTAGATTAGCTAAAGCAACTTGTTGTCTTTGTGAAGACTCTTGTGAAGCTCTTTGTTGAGCATTTTGAATGTTAGTCATTCTAACTTGTTGCTCTTGTTGAGCTGTAGTTAGTACTGCTTGTTGCTCAAACTCACCTTGTTTTAATACAACTTGTTGTGCCATTTGTGCAGTTTGTGAAGCTGCTGTTTGTTGGTTAGCAAGATTAGTCATTCTTTGTTGCATTACTTGACTAGCTTGTTGTAAGTTTGCTTGTTGTTTGTTACTTAAATTTTGAGTTGCTCTAGCTTGTAAAGCTGTAGCATTGCTTTGTGCAATTGGTAAAGCACTTTGAATAATAGCATTAAATAAAGCATCTCTTCCAACTGTAGAAGCATTTAAACCTCTTTGAGCCATCATTTGATTAACTGCATCTACAGCAGGTCTAGCCCATATAGGTGTTTTATTATCTTCAATACCTGCAAGTAAGTTTTCCATCTGTGTAGATACTAAAGCTTCTTTTGGAAGTGCTGCTACTGCTGCTATAACATTAACAGGTTCAGTATCTATTTTAGCTTCAACTGTTGCAGGGTCTTCTATAACTGCTGCTGTTACTTCTGGAGGTAGTTCACCAACGACAGCTAACATATCTGCTGCTGCAGTTTTACGAGCTTTTCCAGTTACTGCTTGTCTTGATGCAGCTTGAAAAGTTGGAATACCACCTATCTGAGCAGCATCACCTTTAGCAACTCCATCAGAAGTTATACCTTCTCTAGTAGCTGCATCTTCACTTGGAGCTGTTCCTAATTCTTGTGCTATTTTTGTATTAGCTTCTGCAACTTGTGCAGTTCTTTGTTTAGCTAATTCATATTGAGGTATATTATCTAAATCTACTCCCTCACCTGTAACATTTTCAAGTATATCTGTTTTTTGTTTTTCAGATATAGTTTGTGCAATTCTTGTTGTAACTTCAGCTTCATCTACAGGAGCAACTTCAACTGCTTCTTTAGGAGCAATGTAAGGAACTGTAGAAACTGCTCTAAGACTACCTCTAACTTCTGGTGTTAAAGCTTTTTCTATTTCTTGTCTAGCTATTTCAGCAGCTTGTGTTGGGTCACGTTGAGCAATTTCTTGAACTTTTGCAGTTATTCTATCTCTTAAATCTGGAGTAAATTGTTGTATAGCTTCTTGAACATTTGCTGGTTGATTTTTTACAATAGCGTTAAAAGTAGCTGCTGTAATTTGTTTATCTACTACACCTTCTTCTATATCTTTTTCAGCAACAGTAGTTACAGCTTCATCTTTTACATCTTTTGCAGTAGTTACTTCAGCTTCTGTATCAACATAACCCGGAACAGTTTGCATGGTTGTAGTAGCTTGTGGTATTTCTTCAGTTACAGCAGTTCCTGCTTCTTCAGACACTCCCGGTATTATAGCAGTTGATGGCATTACTCCAACTGCACCTGCTTGTATTTGTTCTGCAGTTTGAGCTATACGTTCTGTTCTTTCTTGACCTGCAGTAGTATCTCCTAAATCCATTTGAGATTTAGAACTTGTATTGTTTGAGTTGTCATCGGTAGGCGGTTTTTCTGTATCATCATCATCGTATATATCATTTTCTCCGGGAAAATCTTTTTTAGGTTCTCCATTAAAAAATGTAGTTCCACCTTCTTTAAAATTAACTCTACCACCCTTAGACATATCTAACCTATCGGCAGTAACATACTTACCTTGATATTTTTTTAATCTTTTCTTTTGTTGTTTTTTTCTTGCCATAGTTATATACCTATTTTACTTGACTTCAAAGAGTTTGTCAAGCTTTTCACCTAATTTATCTATCCTACTTATAAGGACATCAAAGTCAGCTTTTAATTCTTGTTTTGTTACATACTCTTTTGCCATCTCTTCACGAGTCTTATTCAAGAGTATATCAATTCTTTTAGCTTCTGATGCGTTCTGTCGAATGCTGTAAAGGATTGGTGCCAACACCAAAGTTATAAATATATTCCAAAATAAATAAGGTGTTAGCTCCATGATGTTATCCTATTGTTTTTGTTACAGATGTTGGTGTAATTTTTAAAGCGATTTGAGCATCTAAACCGTCTTTAAGACTTTGTACAGCTTCAGAACCCATAGCAGCTTCTACCCAACCTTGTACGTCAGAGCTTGTTAAGTCTGCAAAGGCTGTAAAGCTTGACAAGTCTGAAGTATCTACAGATTGAGTTCCGTATGATGTAGCAGTCCAGTTGTTACCATCAGCATCCTGATTAGCATCGTCTTCTGCTGTTAATCTCCAATGCACGTTATAAACCACGTCTGCATTACCATCTAGTGTTGGGTATGTATCAACCGTTGACACGTTCCAAGTATAATTAATTGCCATTATTATTCTCCTTTTAAGTTATTAATTTCAGATTGTAAGGCATCAATCTGTGTTTGTTGTTCTTTTACAGCCTTTACAAGATGTACTACAAGTTTGCTGTAGTCCATTTGATACATCTCTTCTTCAGAACCTGTTACTGCATTTGGTACTAGCTCTTTAACTTCTTGTGCTATTAAACCTTCATCTGCTTTACCATCGGCTTTCCAGTTGTAAGCTACTGGGTTAAGTTCGTTGATAACTTCTAAACCACGAGCTTCGCCTGTAACGTCTTTGAGGCGTTGGTCTGAAGATGTGTTATAGGCTGTTGCTGATGCTGTTACTGATATAGAACCAACATCTGTACCAGCTTGTTTAAATCTTTGTATTGTGCCTGTACTTGAAAGTCTATTTAACATAGCACATTCTGAGCCATTTACTGTTGCAACAAGTCCTTCAGTTGGTTTAAGTTCTACTCCAACACTTGCAAAGCTAGAACTAGTCTTACCCACCAACAAGTTGCCTGAACTATCAAGAGTCATGGTGGTTGTATCAATGCTAGATGCGTTTGAAACTCTAAAAGTTAAAGGTTGACCTACTGTGTTTTGGTCAATAAAAGCACCACCATTAAATTTGAATTTTAAACCACCATCTAAAAGTTCTGTTGCGTAAGAACCAACTTTTACACCACCTGAAAGGTAGAGGTCTTTGAATCTTGCTGCTGCAACACCTAAATCTACAGTATCATCTGTTATTGTACCATCAACCGTAGTTATTGGTCGTATACTACCTGTGGCATCGTGAAATCTTAAACCAACAACACCTGTACCAATAGTTAAATCTCCACCCTTAGCACCAATAATTCCAACTGCTGAGCCGTCTTTACGGAAGTCTACAATAGTTCCATCGGTAGTTTGTCTGTTGAGATACATTAAAGTTCTGTTGTTTGCAGAAAATTGAGATTCTCCTGTAGGCTCAAATACTATTCCATATTCATTAGAACTATCATTATATAAAGTTGTATCAGTAGTACCCACCAACAAGTTGCCTGAAGAATCAATACGCATAGTTTCTACTGTTGTATTTCTTTTAAATATAGTATTAGAAGAAGTTGTACCTACTGAAGCCTGAATAACAAAATCCGTACTGCTATCTATTTTTCCGATTCTGGCTGCATCATTACCAGAAGCAGTATCAGAACCCACTCTAATATAAGTATCAGCACCATCTCCTCTAACATCTAGTAAATCTGATGGATTTGTAGTACCTATGCCTAATTCACCATCTTGTGTTAATGTTAATTTAGTAAGACCTGCTGTTTGGAATCCAAATGAATCATTAGAGTGGTTATAAAATATATTACCTCTAGCGTTTGAATCTGCATCTCCGAATCTAATTCTTCCAACGGAAGTATTACTACCTAAAAAAGTCATACCAACATTAGCAGCTGCTTCTAAAACTAATTCATTTGCATCAGTTGATGCTGTAACAGTACCAGCAGAGCCTGAACTAACATGTAAATTTCCATCAGGACTACTCGTATTAATTCCAACATTTCCTGAAGAATCTATGGTTAACCTATCACTACCGCTGCTTCTTAAAAAAAGCTCATCATCTGTATGAACATATTTCATACCACCTCTAAAACTTCCACCTGAATCACCAAAAGTAAATTGACTTGTTCCAGTTGTAGAAGCAGTTAATTCTATGTGAGCATTACCGCTTGAATTTGAAACATTTAGTAATTCTGTGGGACTATCAGTTCCAATTCCAAGGTTTCCTGATGAGTCTATTCTCATGGCTTCTTCTTCGTTAGCTGAAGTTGAAGCAACATTGAATACCATGTTTGTAGTACCACCAGTCGCTGAAGCCGCAACAGTTGCAATAGAGCCTTTGATTCCAACTCCAGCACCTGATTGGTCGCCCGAATAAAACGATAGCTTTCCTATGTAGTCTCCTACAGTCCAAGAAGAATCATTACTTGTACTAGAAAGTCGTAACTCAGAAGTGTTTCTTGCACCTAATATTTCTACTTTAGTATCTGGACTAGTCGTTCCAATTCCAAGCGATTCAGCACTTGCATCCCAGAATAAAGCTGGGCTAGTTCCTGTATCTTCGTAGAAGGAGATGTCTCCTGTTGAGTGGTCAATTCCAAATCTTGATGTAGATGATGAAGCATCATCAGGGATTGTTTTTATAAAAAAGTCACCAGCTTGATTTTGGAATTGAGTGTTTAAATCAGTAGTATCTGTTTCAAATAATCGTAATCTTGCATTTGCTGATGAAATAGAAGCATCACCATCAACAGTCAACCCATCCATTGTGGCTGTGCCTGTTACGTCTATGCCTGTTGAAGAAGTCGTTAGAACAGTAGCATTATTATGTTTAAGTAAAATTGGCTGGTCAGTATTGGTTGAAATTACAAGCTGAGTTCCACCATAAAATATTCTTGCATCATGGTCATCGACAAAAGGAGTTTTAAAATCAATATATCCACCACTAGAGCCACCTAATTCAAGGTTACCAAAGCCTGATGAGTTGTTTATATTTACAGTACCTGAACTAGTAAGAGCTGTAAGCGTACCAAGACTTGTAATATTAGGTTGTGCAGCTGTAGCTAGTGTTCCTGTTATATTTCCTGAAGAAGTAATACTACCTGTTACGTCTATGCCTGTTCCATTAACCCTAAGACGTTCAAAACCATTAGAATATAAAACAACATTTCCATTATTGATAGCTTCAATCATTTTTGTGCCATCAGGTTTTTGTAAATTAATCTGTGTGCCATTAGATTGAATATTTAGATTACCTGTACCTGCATCTCGAACATAACTATCACTACCATCATAATAAATTTGTAAATCTGAACCTGCTCCAAAGATAGCTTTGTCGTTATCAGCAAACAATATGTCATTACCATTAGAAGCTAAATCACCACCTAGTTGTGGAGTTGTATCTTCAACAACTTCATTAGTTGCAGCAACTGTAGTATCTACATAAGCTTTAATAGACTCTGAAGAAGCTAATGTACTAGCTGTTGCAGTTGCAAAAGTATCATCGTCAAGGAAAGCTGTACCTGAAACACCTGTATTGATTACAGGGCTTGTAAGGGTTTTGTTTGTTAAAGTTTGTGAGCCTGTAAGAGTTGCTACTGTACTATCTATTGCAAGAGTAACTGCATTACCTGTTGCAGAACTATCAAGACCTGTACCACCTGATACAGTTAAAGTTTCACTATCTAAATCAATTGCAATAGTTCCACTATCTGTAGTAACATCTAAATCTTGTGCAGTAACT
>Ga0208645_1002386_pt1 | contig 15025 bp, 7 predicted proteins | sample VirMetDEL_Sep_01_FD_184519 | JGI IMG/M metagenome (GOLD analysis project Ga0208645, IMG submission 184519) | Aqueous microbial communities from the Delaware River and Bay under freshwater to marine salinity gradient to study organic matter... | ecosystem: Environmental > Aquatic > Marine >... | reverse complement strand
GGTGCACCTCCCGTGGCTGAGAAGACCATCACCTGTGATGACCTGCTGATCAGCTCGGCTTTCGTGTATGAGCTGGACGAAGTTCTTGCTCACTACGATCTGCGTTCTGAGATCTCCCGCAAGATCGGTTATGCTCTTGCTGAGAAGTATGACCGTCTGATCTTCCGTGCTATCGCTAACGGTGCACGTAAGGCTTCTCCTGTGTCTGCCACCTCCTTTGTGGAGCCTGGTGGTACTCAGGTCCGTGTTGGCACCACTGCTAACTTCTCGGATGCTTATGATGACGCTGCTCTTGTTACCGCCTTCTACGACGCCGCTGCTGCGATGGACGAGAAGGGTGTGAGCCAAGAGGGTCGTGTTGCTGTCCTGACTCCTCGTCAGTACTATGCACTGCTGCAAGGCATCAACTCCAACATCCTGATCAACCGTGATGTCCAAGGTACTGCTCTGCAGTCTGGCACCGGTATCATGGAGATTGCTGGTATCAAGATCTACAAGTCTACCAACATTCCTTTCTTCAGCAACTACGGTACCAAGTTCGGTTCGACCGGCGGCACTACCGACACTGGTGTTGCTTCTCCTGGTAACCTGGGTAGCTTCGTTGACACCGGCATGGAAGATGCTGATGCTGCTGCTACTGGCATCAACAACGAGTATGGTCTGGGTGCTGAGTTCAGCAAGTCCTGCGGTCTGATCTTCCAACGTGAAGCTGCTGGCTGTGTGGAAGCTATCGGTCCTCAGGTCCAAGTCACCAGCGGTGACGCCTCTATCATCTACCAAGGTGATGTGATCGTTGGTCGTCTCGCCATGGGTGCTGACTACCTCAACCCCGCTGCTTGCGTGGAACTGTTTGCTGGCGCTGCTTCTGGCGACGCTGCTTTCTGATCTTTATTGCGATCAATACTGGGGGAGCTTCGGCTCCCCTTTTTTTTATCTTTTGACAGGTAACTATGCCCTTTCCTACTTATGCTGTGTCCACCGAACTGGATGCTGTAAATCAAATACTTAGCTCAGTGGGACAGGCTCCTGTCACCACACTAGATCTCCAGAACCCTGAAGTATCTATTGTACTCAACACCCTCCGGGAAATCAACAAACAGGTTCAAGCTGAAGGCTGGATCTTCAACACTGAACGTGAATATGAGCTGGTTCCTGACAGTGTAACTAACCAAATTGCATATCCTACTAACCTTCTGCAGATTGACGCTAATCAGAAACAACACAAGTCTGATTATGATGTAGTCCGTAGGAATGGTAAGTTATATGATCGTTTGAATCATACTTATACTTTTACTGAAAACATTAAAGCTGATGTAGTTTGGTACTTTGATTTTACTGATGTACCTCCTGCATTCCAAGCTTATATTACTGCCAGAGCTGCACGTATGTGCTGCGTTAAAATGGTAGGAGATCGTGAACTACAAGCACTGCTCCAAGAACAAGAGATGATGACTCGTGCTGCAGCCATTGAATATGATTGCAATCAAGGTGATTACTCTATGTTTGGATTCAGTGATGGTAAAGATTATTACAATAGCTACCAACCTTTCCATGCATTGATGCGATGAGCACTATTACCCAACGGATACCTTACCTATTTGGTGGTATTTCACAACAACCAGACAATCGTAAGTTTCCTGGACAGCTTCGGGATTCTATTAATGCTTTCCCTGACTATGCTCTTGGCTTACTTAAACGTCCTGGTGGTCAGTACATCACTGAACTCTATGGAGCCAGTAATTCAGGTAAATGGTTTTCTATCCTGAGGGATGCTCAAGAAAAGTATGTTGGACAATATGATGACAATACGTTTCGTATTTGGAGCCTGCTTGATGGCAGTCCCCGACGTGTCGATATGGGTTCCGATACTGGTGTCCCCGGCACTTGTAATCAAACGAATCTTCAAACTGATCTAACTGCTTACAATGCAGCTGTCGATGATACTGCTGCTAAACTGGCTTTACTGCACACTGCTCAAGCAGACTATGCAGAAAAACTAGCAGGTCAAAATGCTACAACTAAATCTCTGTTTGCTGTTAACTACAACTACCCAACCGGTCAAATTGATCAGTATCTCACCTCTGGCATCATAAAAAATGCTGCTGGTGTCTATACAGTCAAGAACGCTGATGCTGTCATTAGTGTTGATTCAAGTTTACCTGCTGGCTATGCACTGGGTACTGAACTGACTGATGAACACCCACTGCTTGCTTCTGAAGGTTATCGTGTCTACCAAGCTATTCTGACTGTTGCTGCTACCAGCAATGCGAGTGAGTTAGCTGCAGCGTTGACTGCGATGAATACCGCTCAAACTAACTATGACAACGCTGTAACTGCGGAAGCTTCTGCTAAGTCAGACTATGATGCAGAAGTGACTAATTGTGTTATCTCCGCTACTCCTTCCAATGGTTACCTATATGGTGCTACGGCTGATGATATTGAGCTGCTTACTCTTAACGACTACACCTTTGTTCTTAACAAGGCGAAGACTGTAGCATTGAAAGCAGCTACGTCTGCCGCTAAACCGAACGAAGCTTTTGTCGTTGTTAAAGTCATTGGTCAAGGTCATTATGACCTTAAGTTAGATGGCACTCTTCGTAGTCAAAGTCCTACATCTCCACAGGATGTTCAAGCGGTAACTTCTCACTTTGTTAACGACATTAATGGTCAAACATTTGGTGGTAAAACTTATACCGCTGTTGCCGTTGGTCCTGGTGTTTATATTAGTTGTACTGATGATTTCACTATTGAAGTGATAGGCGGTCCATCTGAAGACTCTATGTTTGTCTTCCAAGAAACTACGCCTACCGTTGCTGATCTACCACTTCAATGTAAGGACGGTTATGTTGTCCGAGTAGTCAACAGTATTGATGTTGATGTCGATGACATGTACGTTAAGTTTGTAGCAGATGAAGGTGCTACTTATGGTACTGGTGTTTGGGAAGAGACGATTGCCCCTGGTATTAAGTATGAGTTTGATGAGCTAACTATGCCTCATCAACTGGTACGTCAGGCTGATGGTTCATTTACCTACGGTCCTGTTACTTGGGAGAACCGTTTGGTTGGTGATGAAGTTACTAACCCTGATCCCAGCTTCGTTGGTTCTAAAATCAACAACCTGTTCTTTTATCGTAACCGGCTTGGGTTTCTTTCTAACGAAGCAGTTATCTTGAGCCGAGCTGGCGATTACTTTAATTTTTGGGCTACTACTGCTTTAACCGTTACTGATGATGATCCGATTGACATCACTGCATCCTCTGTGAGACCTGTCAATCACCGTTACGTCCGTCCCACCAGTGTTGGTCTTGTTTTGTTCAGTGATACTGAGCAGTTCATTCTGACTACGGATGCTGACATTCTTAGCCCTAAGACGACTAAGATTAACGAGTTGTCAAGTTATGAGTGTGATCCAGTTGTAGAGGCTGTTACGCTTGGTACTAGCTTGGTGTTTATCTCTAAGACTCCTTTGTTCACACGTATGTATGAGCTGTCTGAGATTAGCACCGATCGACCACCTACGATGAACGAACAATCAAGAAATGTACCGGAACTAATCCCAGCAACCATTGATTCGTTGATCGCATCTCCTGCTTTGTCTCTTGTTTCGTTTGGTACTGCTGGCAGTAACCTTGTCTACCAGTATCGGTTCTTGGAGCAAGCTAACCAAGGTAGACTTGCTACTTGGTATAAGTGGCGTTTGACGGGTGAGTTGTTGGATCAATTCTTCGATGCTAACACTTACTATGCTACGGTTAAAGACGGTAATAACGTCTTTGTCCAGTCTTATGATCTGACCCAAGCAAACGAAGAAGGTTTCTTGACCCTTCCTACTGGTGAAAAAACTGACATTTGTCTTGATAACTGGAACATTAATCCCTATCGGACATATGACTCTTCCGCTAATACTACTCGTATCTTCTTACCTTACGATCACATCAGCGGTAAGACGTTCTCTGTGCTGGTCCTAGGAGGCTACATAGGGGGTTCTAATGATGCTTCTAGTGAATCGGTAGGGGCAGTACTTTACCCCACCGTACAGGGCTCTGCAGGTGCCTATTACGTTGATGTAGACGGAGACTATCGTGGTAGAGATTTGATCATCGGGTATATCTATACGATGGAAATCTCTCTTCCTAAGTTCTTTGTGACTCAAACTGAAGCTCAATCGGCTGTCTCTGATTTTACTTCTGATCTTATTATTCATCGTGTTAAAGTTTCAACAGGACTCAGCGGTCCTGTGAAGTATGAAGTTACGATTACTGGTAGACCTGAATGGAGTCAAACAATTGAGGCTACCGTTCCTTACACTTATGATTTGAATAGCGTTAACATGTCTGCTGACGCTGTACACACCATCCCAATCTACCAACGTAATGAGAATCTTAATTTTAAGATTATTGGTGACACTCCGTTCCCCGTTAGTCTGTTGAGTTTGAATTGGGAAGGTAAGTATAACACTGGTTTCTATAGACGCTAATGACTACATCCACCCGTGGTTTTACTTTTAAACCAGCTACCATTAACGACACATTAGAGCTTACTAGCCAAATGCTGGATAGGGGGTTGCTTGACTTTGAACGAGTTGGGCAGCATCCTATCTTGCATTTAGCGTTGTACATCCATGAAGATGATTCTTACTTGATCTATGGACCTGACGGGAATCTATACGGAGCTTACGGTGTATCTGATGATAACATGGTTTGGATTCAGATGACCAATCAAGTTAAAGCCAACCCACTGACAACAGTGCGTTTTGGTAAAGCGTTAATGGAACATATAAACCGTCCTTATCTATGGACGACTATTGATATAAAAAATACTGAACTAATTAACTTAGCTAGGTATTTAGGTTTTAAGGTACTACGGGTTTTTCCGGATGGACCTGACAATGTTTACTCTATAGAGATTGTACGATTATGTCCAACATAAGCGGATTTAGCCAGTATAGCCTTGATCCTACTGGTCCAACTTTAGCTAGTTTTGATAATCCTGTTAGTCCTAGTGGAGGTGGTGGTGGTTTTCTTTCTAACTTAAACCCCCTTGGCTTAGCTCTTGCTGGTGGTCAACTGGCTTTGGGCGTGGCTAACATGGTTCAAGCTGGTAGAGCCCGTGAGCAACAGGTTTACAACACCACCTACCAAAACACCCTTAATCAAAAACTAAGGGAGTTTGCAACTCAACAAAAGAACGCACAAATCACAAGAGCGTTCGGTTCTAAACTTGATTACGTTACTAACCAAATTGAAAACAACTACTTAGCTGCTCAAGCTTCGTGGACATCTGAACAGATGCGTCTTAATGACATCTATGCACAAGCTGCTTATAGAAGTCAAGGTATGCAACGGCGATTGACAGAAGCACTTGGTGCCTCTGCAGCACGTGAGGTGTACGGTAAAAGCGCAAGACGTGGTGCCTTAGTCGCTACGCTTGGTGCTTACGGACGTACCCGTGCTCAACTTGTTGATCAATTGATGAGTGAAAACGTTGCCACTCGAATGAGGATGGAGCGTACTGAACAACAGAAACGTGCTCGTGATAAACTTGCTATTGCCCAAGTGTCTGAGCTTCCTATGTTCTACAGTACTTTCTCTGAACCCCCTGCTATGCCCGCTGGTGGTCGTGGCTTAGGTTTGGCATCAGATGTGCTGGGCATTGGTATGCAAGCATTTAGTGCTTATAGGTCCGTCTAAACTTTAATGAAATGAAAGGTTTTGAAGAACAGGATTTGTTCCAAGGAGCAACGCAAGCCCAAGGGTTTGCACCGCAACAAGCTCCGGACACATCCTCTTTCCTACGGGAAAACATGAGCATGATTGACCGTAACTTCGCTCAAATGGAGTCGGCTCAAAATGCTGAACTGAATAGCAAGCTTCAGACCCAAATGAATATTCTTAAGGGGTTGCAGGCTTTCTCTCCGAGAGCTATGGAACTTGCTACGAATCTCAGTAAAGCCTACATTGATAGTGAGTATGCTAAAGCTACCGCTAAGATGAGGGCAATGGGTCCAGCGTTTAATTATGGTGTTTCGCCAGAAAAGCAGAGTGTCTATGATGAAGCCAAAGCTGCTCTTGGTAAAGAACAGTTGGAAGTCAATGACATTGCTGCTGAGGCGGCTCAAAAAGGTGAGCCTTTAGAAGCAATCAATTACATCAAATCTCTTCCTTATTATCAGCGCCTTCGTGCTCAAGAGATTTATCTTGATAATAAGGGTAAAGAGTATAAGGTAGCACGTGATCAATTCCTGATGAGGAATGACATTAATCTCCGTGCAGCTGATGGTAGTATCTTTACTCCTGCACAGATTGATGATCAAGCTGACCGTGCACAGATTGCAATGTCGGCGTTCCATCAGCTTTATATGGTTGAGTCTGGTGTAGCTGAGCTGCAACCTAACTCTGCTGCCATGAAGTACATGTATCAGCATATGGATAAAGCTGATGCTGAGTATATCAATGCTGTTCGTAACAACCAAGCTATCAACACTTCTGAAGAGTTTCTGACTAACTCAGTCCAAGCTTTTTATGAAGATCGTGATATTAGTACCTTGATTTCTAACACCCAAGGTGCTTACAACCCTAAGACTGGTAAGCCATACACCAGGAGTGAAGCTCGTGCTTTTGCCTTGCAAACTGCTGTGGACCGCTATGCCGCTGGTGATACCGACATCCTTGAAGTTCTTGAACAAAAGGTTAGTTGGGATCCCAAGGGTCGTACCTTCATGGAGTTTTACGAAAAGGAGATCAAAGGTGTTAACGGTGTTCTAGATAAGATTGATGCTATTGACAACCAAAACTTTCAGCAAAGTAAAGCTGAAAAACGTCAAGAGCTATCTCAAATTATCGAAGAAAGCCAAACTTATCTGCAAGGGGCAACCGAAGCAGAACGTAATGATCCTAACTTCTACATTCGTCTAGCACAGACTCTGCGTCCTAAGTACGGTGAGTACCAAAGTGATCAGATGGTTGATATGCTAGAGCGTACTTATCGTCCTGATAAGCTTCGTGATGAACAGATGGAGCCTTTGATGGAGCGTCAAGCTGCTATCAACGGTTTAACAAATGAATGGCTCGATGTCCATCAGGTGTCCTATGCTTTGCGTAGTAGGTACGCTAATCAAATCCAAGCAAGTAACGCTATCAGCATCGAAGCTAAGAAGGATCAAGAAAAGTCTGTACGAAACCTAATTCGTAACCAAGCTACTCTGGCTCCTGACGGCACTACTGCTCCTCTGGTTAACATGATCGAAGCTGATCTTGTTAACATGTGGCGTACTGAAACCCGTAGGCTTATTGAAGAAGGTGTACCTCCTAATGAGGCTTCTGAACGAGCTGTTGTTAAAGTGCAAGCACACTACAACGCTAACGATAAGGATACTGTTGGTGGTTTGTATTACCAAGATCCCAAAGCTGGTGGTGCATACACTAACTACAAAAAAGAGCTAGGCAACCGTGGTGTTAATGCTGCTAACGTATCTCAGCGGTATAATAACCTTGAGCGTTTGCTTAGAACTTATGACGGTGACTTTAATAGTCTGATTAAATCTGGTCAACTGTTTAGTAAGCCAGATCTTGAGAAGATTAACACGATTATGGAGCGTGATCCGTTCTTGCTATCTATTGATAAGAACAACCCGTTGTACGTCCCGGTTGCTCAAGCTAAGGCATTGTTGACTCGTAACAACCCTCAACTGCCTTTCCCCAAACTACTCGAAAGGGCATACGACATGATGGATCTTCCTGTCCCACCTGCACTACAAGAGATTGGACCTAAACTCGAACAACTTACTCCGAGTCAAACCCGGTTCTTGAACAAGGTGTTTACTGGTGATGTAACTCAAAACCAAATCAATCGAGCTATCACTCCTGTGAGTGCTGTGCCTTTGCGTCCTGGTAAAGAGTATGCAATGGCACAAACTGGTATGGCTGGTTTGAGGAGCCTGACCCGTTCCGGTGAAGGCGGTTATACGTCTATGTTCCCGTCTGAATCTTACCCTCAACTGACTAACATGACTATTCGTCAAGTAGTTCAGTTCCAAAAACAGAAGCTAAAAGATGGTCGTGCTTCTGCTGCTGTAGGCGCTTATCAGTTCCTATATCCAGAACAAGCCGCTAAACGTGCTGGACTGTCACTTGATGACAAGTTCACACCTGCAAACCAGGATCGCATGTTTGACGCTACTCTGATGAAGAAACGTCCTAAGGTTAACGCTTACCTGACTGGTAAAAGTGATAATATTGAAGCAGCTCTTGATGAGCTTGCTAAGGAATTTGCTTCGTTTGAGTACCGCAATGGACGTAGTTACTATTCCGATGGAGTTAACAAAGCTAGTATTATGAGAAACAAAGCCGCTGCAGCACTGCGCTCTGCCCGGCAGGACATGATGAGAGGAGGTTCCTAATGTACGACAACAATCCTGATACTGATACAAGTAATCAGTTTCAAATGTCCCAGGAAGCTCTGACTAACTTAAACCAAAGTGTTGAAGCTGAAAAAGCTGGTCAACAAGAGATCCAAAAATTCTTGGGTAAACCAGAAGCAAAACCTGCACCTGGACAGCCTCAGCCTGCTGCAGAGCAAGAGCCTCAGCCAACTGAAGAAAAAGAAGAACTTGCACCTAAGCAAGTGGAAGAAAAAGAGAGCATGTACGCTAACTACGGTGACCGTAAGCCTCTTGGTCCGCTGCAGGGTCTTGTTGACTTTCTGGCTGCTCCTGGTCAAGGTTTGAATGACTATGTTATTGACGAGCTAAATAAGATCCCCGGTCTTAATCTTAAGAAGGGTCCGAAGTACCAGAGTGATGTTAATCAAGCTGTACGAGAGCTTTCTTCTATTGTAACTCCTAACATTGCCCTTGGTCGTCAAGCAGTTAAAGCCGGTAAAGCAGTCAACCTTCGTGTTGGTCACCCGTTGGGTCAGAGTCAGCTTGTTAAATCCATCGGTGAGATGGGTGCTTATGCTGGTACTGGTGTGTGGGTTGATGCCACTAACCGCCTTAACGAGTTTGATGATAACCTGAGTGGTTGGTTGAAGGCTACTTGGCCTAAGACTTGGGGATGGATTCCTGATGACATCGCTACGATGAACGGGGACAGCACTGATACTAAACGCCTCAAGAACATTAATGAAGGTGTCTATCTGGGTGTTGGTACTGACTTGTTCCAATCTGCTGCTCGCCTTGCCCGTGCTTTGCGTGGTATGAAGGAAGCTACTGGTTTCATTCCTAAAGATGATACTGCTACGGCTTTCTTTGCTAAGGTTAAAAAGGCTAAGGATATTTCGAGTGATCCTGCTGAGAATGCTTTACTGACTGCTGCTCAAAAACGTGAAGAAGCTCTTGATGAGCTGGGTGATTTCTTGGCTGAATCTAATCCTGTGTTGGATGAGCCTATGCCTGGTATTCACAACATGTTTGATGCATCTGAAGAAGGTGTTCGTTCTGTTGATGACGGTGGTATCCTTGCTGCTGCAGCTGACCAAGCTGCTATCAGTAAAAACCTTGGTAGCCGTGGACGTCTAGCTAATATCATTAGTGAAGGTGCTTTGAAGTACATGACTAATGGTGGTATTCCTACCCGCCGTCAAGTCATCGAAATGCTGGCTGATACCATTAAAAACTCAGGTAAATATGACTATGAGTACCAATTAGGTAAAGTTTCATTTGCAGAGATTGATAAAGCTGGTGAAGAGTTGGCTGAGATCCTTGTTGATCCCCGGATGGATAAGGGTATGCTCAAAGCTACTCTGGATAACTTTAAGAACAATGTTGATACCCTTAGGGGTGAAGTACGTCCATTGAGTGATGTCGGCTATAACGCTGCATTCAAGGCGATTAAACGCTACATGGATGAGTACATCAACATGGATACTCTCAAAGCACAGGCTTATCTGGCTACTTCTATGAGTGGTCAAGTTGCTGACCTTGCTGAGGGTGCACGTTACATGGAAGGTGCTGATGATGCTGTAGCACGTGCACAAGAACAAATCCTTGATCGGATGGAGTACCTGCTCGTTGAGAAAGGTATTACCTCCTATAACCGGGGTGCTGGTCTTGCTAACATGAATCTTTTCAACCGATTCAGAAATGCACGTAACCCTGAGGCTATGAAAGATGTAGCAGAGAACGCCCGTGCTCGAACGGAAGATGCTCTTGCTGATCTTATTTCACGAGCTAAAGCTACTACTAATACTTTCCGTGAGATCTCTAAGGAACGTCCTAACTACCTTATGCCGTTGCAAATGGCATGGGAGTTTACTGATGGTAAAGTAGACACACTCTACAAACTTAATCGCTATGCTCAGGAAAGTCTGGGTGATGTTCATAAAGGTTTTATTGATGGTAACCCACAAGTCTCAAACGTTATCGTTCAAGGCTACTGGGCAAACATCTATAACTCTGTGCTGTCTGCCATTAGCACTCCGTTGAAAGCAGCGTTTGGTAACGCATCTATGATGATGCTTAAGCCTACTACTGCTTTTGCTGGAGCTATGGTGCGTGGTGATGGCAAGATGATCAAACGTGCTTGGTTCCAATATACTGCTCTTACTGACTCTTTCTCTAAGGGTGCAGAACATATGATGCAAGTGTTCCATAAAGCTTCTATTGATCCGTCTTCTGTCGGTTACATTATGCGTGATGACATTGCGCGTAAGAACGAAGCTAATATGGATGCACTGTTCTCCTATGCAGTTGCTGCAGAACGCGACGGTAATAACGGTCCTATGGTTCTGTGGGAACATGCCAAGATGCTTAACGACCTAGCAGAGAATCCTATTCTGCGATTCGGTGCTAACGCTATGACGGCTCTTGACGGTTTTACCCGTGCTGTAATGGCTAACGTTGAAGCTCGTGGTCGCATCTACGACAAGTTTGTTGACGGTGATATTCCGCTCAACGGTAAGACTCTTAAAGATGCTAACGATGAGTTGTATCGGGAGATGTTTGATTCTACCGGTATGATCACCGACAAAGCTGTGGACTACGCTAGTCGTGAGATCGCTCTTAACCTTGACAATGCTTCGGTAGATGCTCTTGGTGCTTTGATTAACCACGTTCCTGCTATCAAACCGTTCCTGATGTTCCCCCGGACATCGGCTAACGTGATGGCAATGGTCGATAAGTTTGCTCCTATCTCTGTGTTTCAACGCGAGTATAATAAGCTTGCGTACAAGAAATTGGATGACTTTACTGGCGATGAAATGATTGAGATTCTCCGTGCAGTAGGTAAGCCTATTGACGAGAACATTGAAAACACTTTCCGCATGTATCGTGCAGAAGTGTTGGGACGTAAAGCTCTGGGTACTCTTTCTGTGAGTATGGCTGCTGGCTTGTTCCTCAATGATCGTCTGCATGGTAATGGTCATTACGACACCTCTCGTCAAAAGACTCGTCAAGATCTTGATTGGAAGCCTAGAACTATCAAAGGTTTAGACGGTAAGTGGTATAGCTACGACGGTATCCCTGGTATCTCTGATTGGATCGCCATGACTGCTGATGTTATGGATAACTTTGATGTTATCACTCAGCAAGATGAAGGTGACCTTCTTAATAAGATGGGATTCCTGTTGTCTGCTAACCTTACTAACAAGTCTATGTTGGCTGGCGTTGAACCTATGTTCGACGTGCTTCGCGGTAACCCTGCGGCTATGAGCCGGTGGGCAGCATCCTTTACCAGTGCTCAGGCACCTTTCAGCGGTTTCCGTAATGAGTTGGGTCGGCTTCTGTCGCCTCAATTACGTGAGGTTAATCAAGAGTTCTTTGAACTGCTTCGTAACCGTAACAAGTATCTTGATGCGTTAGATCCTTCCAGTGCACTGCCTAACAAGTATGACTGGATTGATGGTAAACTTGTTGGTTATTCTGAGAACTTCTTTACCCGTGCTTGGAACGCTTACAGTCCTATTAAACAGTATGATGACATCAGTCCTGAACGTCAGTACTTGATTGATATTGAATACGACAGCCGTCCGTTGTTCAACAAAAACCGTTTTGGTGTTGAATATTCGACTGAAGAAAAGTCTGAGTTGTACAGCCGTATCGGACAAGATGGGAACTTTAGGCGTGATCTTCAAGTGATCATGAAAAAGTATCCTGCTGAGATGTTCCGTAGCTCTATCAAACAAGCTAAAGTTGATCGGGCATCTAACCCTAATCTTCCTGATATTGATCCTAACCTTTGGAAGGGGTTGTATCGTGAGATTAATCAAGCTCTGCGACGAGCTAAACGTACTGCTGAAAACTCTCTCAGTACTACTGAAGACATGCGTAATCGCAGCTTTATCAAACGTAATGATGAGTATCATCAAACCCGTGGTGAAGTTTACGCACCTATTCTTGAAAACCGTTAATCCACCCATTACCTTAACTATTTAGCGTAATGGCTACAACCCAAAACACATACACTGGAAATGGTTCATTAACTGAATATTCCTTCACATTTCCCTATATTGAAGAGACGGACATTAAGGTTAGCCTTGATGGAGTCGATACATCTGCATACACTTTTGCCAACGCTACTACTATCTCCTTTACGTCTGCTCCTGCTAATGGAGTAGCTATTAGGATCTACCGTGTTACGACTGTAGACGAAGCAAGGGCAACGTTCTTTGCTGGTTCTGCTATTCGTGCACAGGATTTGAATGATAACTTCAATCAGATTCTGTATAACACGCAAGAAACTGTTAATCGACGAGTTGATAAAACCGGTGATACAATGACCGGCTCCCTGACTATGGGAGTCGGTACTAATATCATCTTTGAAGGCACTACTGATGATGCCTTTGAAGCTACGTTGTCTGGTGGTGATCCTACTGCTGATCGCACACTGACTTTGCCTGATGTCACCGGTACTCTGGTTAGTACTGGTGATACTGGTACGGTTGCAACTTCTATGATTGCTGACTCTAACGTCACAACTGCGAAGATTGCAGACTCCAATGTTACAACTGCTAAGCTCAACAACTCAGCGGTTACTACCGCTAAGATTGCTGATGCTAATGTTACTACTACCAAGATTGCTGATAGTAATGTAACCACAGCCAAGATTGCTGATCTTAATGTTACGACTGCTAAACTCAATGATTCAGCAGTTACCACCGTTAAAATTGCAGATAGCAATGTAACAACCGCTAAGATTGCAGACCTTAACGTTACCACGGCTAAACTGGCTAACAGTGCAGTTACCGATGCTAAAGTTGCATCTGGTATTGATGGTAGTAAGCTTAGTGCTGGTACGGTTGATTCTTCTAAATTAACCGGTGCTACTGTTGTTACTAATTCTGAAGTAGCTTCTGTTACTCCTAACGATACTAGCTTCTTTACTACTTCTGCATCTGATCTCAGGTATTTCCGTCAAGATAGTTCCGAAACTATTTCAAGTGGAGTTGCTTGGTCTAGTAGCGATGGTTCTGTTGCAACTACTGCTGCTATTGATGCCCGTATCATTGATCTTGTAGATGATGTCGGTGGTTTTGTTCCTATTGCAAACGAAACCAGTTTCCCAACCTCTAACCCGGACATTAACAGTCCGGATGGTGCTGGTACTATCATCAGCATTAAGGAGATTGGAACGACTCGGACACCTTCTGGTGGTACGGTAACCATTACTAATGGTGCCGGATCAAACACTGTAACGATTACTGGCTTGGGCACTACGTCCTTGCCTGCTGGTTACGGTGCTCTTGTTGAGACTACCAGTACTCTTCATACTTATACTTTCCACCGTCTTACCCCTAAGGCTACAGAAGTCACGACGGTTGCCGGTATTTCTACCGATGTAACTACCGTCTCTGGTATTAGCTCTAACGTTACTACGGTTGCAGGCATTAGTTCTAATGTAACTACTGTTGCTTCTAACATCAGTGACATTCAAACGGTTGCTAATGATCTTAACGAACCTATTAGTGAGATCGACACGGTTGCAACCAATATCGCTAACGTTAATACTGTTGGTAATAACATTTCTGATGTCAACACGGTTGTAACTAACCTTGCTGATATCCAAACGGTTGCTAATGACCTTAACGAAGCAACAAGTGAAATCGACACTGTTGCTACCAACATTGCAAACGTCAACACTGTTGGTGACAACATTGCTAACGTCAACACGGTTGTAACTAATCTTTCTGATATTCAGACTGTTGCTAACGATCTTAACGAACCTGTTAGCGAAATTGATACTGTTGCTACTAACATTACCAACGTTAATACTGTCGGTGATAACATCACTAACGTTAATACGGTTGCAACGAATGATAGTAATGTAACTACAGTTGCTGGTTCTATCGCTAACGTTAATACCACTGCAAGTAACATTTCTGATGTCAACACTGTTGCAGGAATCAGTGCTAATGTTACGACTGTTGCTGGTATTAGTGCTAATGTAACTTCGGTTGCTGGTAACACCACTAACGTTAACACTGTTGCAGGTAGTATTACCAACGTTAATACTGTCGCTGGTAGCATTACAAACGTTAACACCGTTGGTAATAACATTACTGACGTTACGAATGCTTCTACTTACCTTAATAATTTCCTAGCTCTTTATCTTGGAGAAGCTTCGTCTGATCCAAACACTGATGAGTTTGGCGGAGGTATCACTACTGGTGATTTGTATTTTAATACTACCAGTAGTCAACTTAGGGTTTACAACGGAAGTGATTGGCAAGCATTTGGGGAGAACGCTTTTGGCACTCTTTATTTCGCCAATGAAGATTTCAGCGCAGTTTATACGGCTGCTGCTGGTTCCAATACTATTGATTTAGGTAGTATTGTTATTTCTGGAGCTAGTTTCTCTGATGAAAACTCTCCAGCTAATCGGATGTCCTTGGCACTTGGTGCTACTTCTTACAATCTTGGTACTCTTTAATAGCAATGGCTGATCAACTTCAACTTCGTGGTGGTACTACCACTGAACATAATACTTTTACTGGTGCTTCTAAGGAAGTCACCGTTGATACAACTAAAAAAACTGCTGTCGTTCATGACGGCGCAACCGCTGGTGGTAATCCACTGATGCGGGAAGACGGT
>Ga0208645_1002381_pt1 | contig 15045 bp, 17 predicted proteins | sample VirMetDEL_Sep_01_FD_184519 | JGI IMG/M metagenome (GOLD analysis project Ga0208645, IMG submission 184519) | Aqueous microbial communities from the Delaware River and Bay under freshwater to marine salinity gradient to study organic matter... | ecosystem: Environmental > Aquatic > Marine >... | reverse complement strand
GATATGTTCCAGCATTTAATAATACATAATTTCCTTCCTTATTATTTTTCATTACACTTAAATATTTAAATCTTTCTTTGCTGTAAACTTTATTTTTATAAAAGATATAATACTTGTCTTCATTTATTATTCCTTCTTTATCATAATCATCATCAATAAAATTATATACTACTTTGTTTAAGTCAACTAGATTTGGTTGTGTTGGTTGTCTTTTTTGTCTTTGTTTTCTATTCTTTTTATATTCTGCAATTTTATATCTAAATGATTCACTTGTAGCATACTTTATACAATCTTCATGATATAATAGTTTTTTTGTAAAGGCATAGTAGTATCTTCCATATTCTTGTCGTTGTTTTTTTGAATCATAAGGGTTATTATAATCAAAATCTTGTAAAACCATTGTTTTAAATCTATTATTATTATATTTCTTTAAGTAATTAATCTAAGTTATTATAAAACTACTTAAAAAATACTCAAAATTTTAAAATTTCGGATAAAATACTATATATTATATCATAAAAGTAGATTTTTTACACTTAAAAAGATACATATTATACTAATATAATAGCATAATGGATTGTGTAAAGCATACAAATGATGTATTATTAAATCTTTTTAGTAATTTATCATTTGATATACAAGAAAAAATATACAATGAAGTATTGATAATAAAAAAACATAACAAGGAAATAAAAAATAATAAAATGAATTATGATTGTGTAATGGTACAATTACAAGAAGCAATAAATCAAATGAATAAAAATTTTAAACCACATTATCAAAGTGATATGTATAATTATTCTTATAGTACTTATGAACTTGGTAATTTAGCAGATTATTTAAATTTTAATAGAGTATTTCAAGAATTTAATATTGGTAAAAAAGAAAGAAATATAATAGATATTACAGATAGTTATGAAGTAAATGATATTGGATATGTGCGTATATATGATGAAGACCATTATAAAGCACTTGACTATTTATATAATTGTAATGTAGAATGGAAACTAATAAACAATAGTGAATTACAATATAGTTATAAAATAAAAGATCACATGAAATATATTACAACCAATATGAATAGAAAATGTAATTACTTTGATACAATGGATATAGATGATCAAGTTGAATTTGAAGAAAATGATTTACCAAATAAATTTTGTTTCTTAAATGAATATCAGTATATTGTTGATATAATAGATGAAATACAATTTACAATAGAAGATATATTTGATAAATTAAAAATGCATAATGAAAAATATATTCCAACCAAAATAATGATAAATGAAGAAAAGTTTATGAAATTTATTTTAACAAATACAAATATACCAGAGATAGAATATAATGATGATATAATTGAAACATTTTTTAGATTAAGTTGTACATCACATTTTTTTAATAATATAAAACCAAATATGAATAGACAACTTAATATTCAAGATTATATAAATTATGAAATACCATATGATGATAATGATGATTATTAAAAATCTAAGTTCTTCGTTTATTTCTTTAATTTTTTTTTATTTGTTTTATTATAAGATGACACAATTTGACATTGATTATAAAAGGGGTAAAGAATCTGAAATTGAAAGTTTGCCAGATATACAAAAAATATTTGGTGATGATATTAAGTTTGATCCATACCAATTTGCACATTTTGATTATTTTAGTGATACATATATGGTTGAATTAAAAACAAGAGATCGTGTAAAATATATTGATGGACAATTTCATTATACTACACGTAATGGTCGTGAAATGATTTTAGATAGTTTATATTTTGATAATCCAAAAAGAACATTTAGATTAAAACAAAAAAAGAATGGTTGTAAAAAAAATTACTGGGTTCTTTGGAAATGTAATGGTGAATACTTTGGTTGGTTAATGAAAGAACATGGTGATGAATTTTATATTGAACCACAGTACCGCGATGTTGGGTTTGGATACAAACAAAATAGAAATGTTGTAAATGTTAAAGCAGAATATATCCATAAGTTGTCTTGATTTATAATTGATTTCCTTCACTATCCCATCCTTCATACTTATTTCTTGCAAATAATTCTATTCTTTTTATATCACCACATAATTCTACAATTTTATTTCTTACTATATCTGGTTTTTTACTATGTTCTTCTATCGGTGTTTCTATTACTGAATGTACTGAATGACTTATTGCTTTTGGATTTCCTTTTGTTGCTAATAAACAATATTCTGGATTACTTCGTGTCCATGAACCCATACCCCAAAAGTTAGTATCAGTAGATTTTTTATTTTTCTTTATCCAAGTAAAAGCAATTGTTTTATATTCAAATCCCCAAGATTTAATTGTAAATAATGCTTCTGGTAGTAATGGTGCTGTTGCCCACATAAATAATACACAATCTTTATCAGTTTCTGGTATATCAAAATCATATATATCAACCATTCGCATAGCATTATAAGGTTGTCCTTTTTTACTTCTACAAGGTATTTTATTAGACATAGCAGTATAATTCCAAGGGGGGTCAGCATAAATTATTTTATATGACATTTATATATTATAAGATATATTATTTTTCTTTAACATAAACGAGATTTTGTGTAGATACATCGTGTCCCATCTTATCTGCTAGTTCTTGCTGTTGTTTCTTAATATCAGCAAAATGATGACTTGCAACTATTTTTCGCATCATAGTTGTACTAATATTCTTATCCAAGTATTTCTTTGACATTCTTAATAGTAATTGACTTGCCATATTTCTACTTAGTTTATTGCCAGTTCCAGATACAAAAAATGGATTACCATAATTACGATCCATAATTGTAATATAAGTATTAAGTATTTTTTTTAAATCTTTTGGAACATCAATTGTTTTTTCAGCATACTTTTTGGATGTCTTGTAATTATTATATACAAAAAACATTTTATCTTTTGCTTTTACTAAATAATTATTATCAACCTTTTCTTTATCACTAAGTTTATTATATTGTGATTTATTAATATAAATTAAATCTGCAAAATCATTTCTTGTTGGTATACTTACTAACATTTTATAAATAGTATATGCTGTAAGTAATTGCTTATCATTTGATGTTAATTTACTTTTTGTTTTAACATTATTATCTTTCATGTCTTTTTCCATTTTATTAAGCATACTTTGTATTTCAGATAATTCAACAAAGTTTGGACTTTGCTTATCACTAATCTTACCACTTTTATTTTCTTCAATATACTTATCATTTAGTACATCACGCATATCACCATATTCTTTTATAAGATCATCATATTTATTATCACTATTTAATGCATTTAATAATACAATAATAGCATTATAAGTATTTCTAGTTGTTGTAAATGCTTTATCTTTAAACTTATCTTCAATATCTTTTGGTTTAGATAAAAAATCATAATTATCACTATCAAACATTTTTTTCAATCTTAGTAATTGTGCTTCATATTGCTTAATAGTATTTGCTTTAGCATTTGGTTTGCTTTTACTGATTGTTTCAGTAATATCCTTTGTATCAATTGACATTTTATATTATATTGTAGATTTTATTTTTTAAATCTAAATTATTATAAAAATAAATTATATCAAGTTGTCTTATTCTAACCATATAATATCATGTGGTAAATTCATTTTATAACAATAATAAAAGCAATCAAAATTGCAACTACTTTTAAAATTGTTTGGTGTTTCCCCATTTACTTTTTTTTCAAAATGTATACGTTTGCGTGGTATAATTATTTGTAATTCTGTATTTAAAAATTGTCTAAAATATTGACTACATATCTTACTTACTGGTAATATAATAATAAATGGTTTATCTAATTCTTTTAATCTTATTATTATATCTTTACTTTTACTAAATGGTGGATTACTAACAATTACTTCACCTTCATTACTTTCAAAAAAGTCATTATTATTATGTATTACATTAAATCCAAGTTCTTTTAGATATTCACCACTTTTTCCATCACCCATAAATGCTTCCCATATTACTTTATCTTTTGGAATATATTGTTGTATATTTTCCCAAGCATATTTTGGTGTCATATAATCATCGTGTTTTAACCATTTTTGATTTAAGTTTGCCATTTATAATAATAAGTTTATAATTATTAAATTTAAACTTATAAAATTACAAATTATATTATAAAAATAAATTATATCAAGTTGTCTTAATCAATACATTTTGTAATATTTGTCATGTTAATCAACTTTACAAAAGCATCAATTTCTTTGATCTTACACTTTAAAATTTTATTTTTTTGTTTTAGTTCAGTTATTTCAACTGCTAAATCTTCAATTTCTTTATTACGTAAACAACGATGATAAAGTGATAGTAAAAACTTATACATTATATAACTTTTATAGATTTTATATTTTAAATATAAACGAATCATTTATTAAGCATTGTATACTTCAAACATTCCATCAACTAATCTTGCTACACGAACATATTCACAATAGCATCTAAGAAGGTCTGGAACACGACCAGATGAAGGGAAAGTTCCAGATACATGTAGTTCAAGACCACGTTGACCAACACGACCATTTGTAAGTTTAGTAGATAAATTGAAAAAATGACCATCAAGATTATCTTGCTGATTACGTCCTTCATAAGTATCAGTAGCAATACCACCAGATACTGCTTGTCCAGAAAATTCATTACGTGTAATAAATGGTACACTTTCAGAATGGGTTGTCATACTAAATAATCTTGCTACATTTTCAATATCACTTGTAAATTCAAATCTATCATTGTATCGGATATTATACTTAAGATCTGGTTTAGCACCACTACCATTTACAAAAGGTGCAATACTATTGTATTTACCAACAATACTATCTTCATCAAATCCAGTATCAGCAAATAGTGTAATGACACGTGGAACAATACGATTTGCCATACCAAGATTACGAACAACACCACTAGCAAGTTCAGTAGCACTAATAGTATGTTCTACAAGTCGGTAATCTACAAAAGAAAATGACATATCTTTATTAGCATTAGCAAAACGTTGCATTTCATCACTAGCACCATAGTAAATGTAATCAGCACAGAATTTAAGTTGATCCCTTACAATTTCAGTTGCAACATCACTAGTTCCAGTAGATGGAATTTGTACACGTTCCTTAACTGTTGGAACAAATGTAAGTTCAATATTGATTGGTTCAGAAATCATATAAAGTGGTAATTGGTGGACTTTAAGAAAATTAAACATATCACTTAAATCAATCATATAACTGGGGCATTCTTCTGGTTTAGAATGATCCATATTTGCCCAGTTTGGAACACTTAAATCATTAGTATTATATTCAACACTATTATCTAATCCATAATCTGGTGCTTCAACACTGCTATCAACATCATAACGGAAACCATGATTCATTACACGACCAGTTAAATATTGTTCACGTTCAACATTATTTTCATTTGTAATTAAAGAAGATTTGACAGCATATAAACCTTGCCACGAATCAACTTCATTTAATGTTTTATTTCCAATCTTTAATACTGCTTTTTTGATAATTTGTCCAATACCAATGTGGGGTTGTAAATAGTTTCTAGTATTAGTTGCGGTTGGTTTAAGTGCAACAAATAGTTTACTATGAGAATGTAAAAAACCTTTGTTTTGTAGAGTGAAACGAGTGAATCCATCACTAGTAGTAGAACCTTGAGTAAATACTACTGGTTCAAGTAGATCAGTTTCTAACTGCTGAACATAGTTAGTGGGAATTTGGTCAAGTTTAAGAAAGTTGGGAATAGTATCACCTTCATCACGCATATCAACAACGTCTGCCATTTTTATATTATACTTTATATAATAAAATAAACAAAAATAAAATTAAAATATTACTTATAGAAAAACCGAAGGTATGCTTCGCAAAACTTATACTTTATCTTTTTACTGGAGTAATTGTACACCATTAGCAGAATATACTAACTGACTTCTGGACTTAATAAAGATATATACACCTTGTGGATTGTCAGATAGTAAATCACTTTCAATAGATACACCAAATTGTTCAGTGCTGAAATCTTCACCAGCACCACCAATACCATACTTAATACCAAGACCAATAACACTACCACCTTCAGCAATATTTAAATATGAAGTTTCACCACCAGTGGTAGCAATCATATTGTATAAACGATTACTATTTACTGGTGAAATACTTACACGATCACTTGTATATTCTGGATTGATTGATTCAACAAGTGTTTTGATAATCTGGGGATCTGGAAGTTGTGTATTACCATCAACAAGGAAACTATTGGAATAATCAAAATCTGCTGGATATTTAGCACCACCTTTGAGAAACTGAATTTTCTTGAATGGAACAATAGTAGTATTGCTAGAACCATCACCAGACATATAAGTAGTTGCTTGTCCATCAGCAGTAAGTGTATTAATATTAGATACTGGAACAAAAGTCATAAATGCACTTAATACATTACGTAGACCAAGTGAATACTGAATTTGAGCATTAGTAGAATTTACACTAGTGTATAGTGAAGTAATACTATTGTATTCAAATACACCTTGACTTTTTGGTGCCATATCATCTAAATCAGATACTTCACAAGTTAATCGTAGATTAGTTAGTTCATAATGAGCATCACCAATACCAGTAGTAGAACCAGCAGTATTAAAAAGAACATTGCTGTCTGGTTGAAGTAAAAATTCTAAAATGACACCACCAAAAGCATCTTGTCTTAAATCTACCATATTTCCAGATTGCATAAATCCAGATGGAACATGAAAACTAAAAGAGTTGGTTTGAGTGCCACCAGCAGGCGATTCCATAACAGATTTACGGAATGTTTCACCATTTGGCATAATTAAACAAGTTTCACCAAGATGTCCCATTTGATCTTGTAATGAACTAGTACACGCCAAGTATGAATTCATAAATTTAGAATAGTGTCTAATAGATTCACAAATCATTTTTGATTTTTGAGATTTAATAGTAAGTGATTCAATAATATTGTATATACCAAGTCGGTTATTCATTGATACAGCATCACCATCACGAAGGGGTGTTGGTGTAGCAAGATTGTCTTTGTAAGCATTAAATTCACCAACAATTCTAACAGTAGAAGGATCTAATAAACCATCTTGTGCAGAAATAGTGAACGATAATACTGGAAAACCATTTTTGAATGATATTTTACCATCTGCTGGAATGTTGTCTGGACGAATTTCAATATATCTAGATGTCATATTTATAATATATAATATAAAAATATTATCTTATATAAATTAATAAAAAAATGTTTGACATTCCAATATTATATATTAATCTTGATCATAGAACTGACAGACGTAAACATATGGAAGAAATATTAAATGGTTATAACTATACTAGAATAAGTGCTGTTAAAGACGATATAAATGGTTATATTGGTTGTGCTAAAAGTCATATTAAATGTTTACAATATGCTAAATCTATGGATTATGATAAAGTTGTAATATTAGAAGATGACTTTATGTTTGTTGGTGATAATAATTTTAATGATATAATATTACCAGAAGTATATGATATATTATTATTATGTAATTTAATTAAAGGTGCTATTGAACATGATAATGTTTTTAATAAAGTAAGTTATGCAGAATGGACAAGTGGTCATATTGTTAAAAAACATATGTATGATATATTAATTGATAATTTACAAGATGGAATAAATCATTTATCACAAGATAACAATAGAAATTATTATTTAGATGTATATTGGAATGATATACTTGTTCAGTTTGAAACATTAGCACATAAAAAAAGATTTGCTAGACAAAAAGAAAGTTATAGTGATATTAAAAGGTGTTTTATAAAAAGATAAACCAAAGGTAATCTATGATAGTATTTACGATACTACTTCTACACCACCATCACGCACGATCAACCTTTTAAGGTGGAAAATGTATGAGTTGAAAAGTTTTCCAACAGTTGGTGCTGTAGTTCCAAGATATTTAAGAACAACAGAAAGGTCAGCACTACGTAAATCCATAACACCACCTTGACCACCAGCAGAGAAACCACGACCAAATACAAAGTTGTCCATGAAAGCACTAAACGATTTTGGTGCAATACCAGAATTGTCAAGTGTCTTTTCAAGTTCATATAAATGGAAAGCATCAAGTGATGATTTTGTAGCAATCTTTTTGGTGGAAATTTCGCGTGAAGGCACCCTTTTACCATTAATAGTATATTGAATGCTGGTTAGTTCGTCTACTACACCAGTATATGCTGTTCTGTTATTAGTAAGGCAAATATCATCTGGATCTTTTGTAGTTTCACAAGCATTAGAAAAGGAAGTTCCTTTAATTACATAAGTTCCAGAACCACTAATTTTTTGTGCTGAAGTATATACAGTTGAATCAGTTGGAACAACTAATAGAGATTTAGCACGAGAGTTTTGTGAGAAAATCTGGAATGTAGTTTGTCTATCAGTAGATAGAATACTATGTTTATAGTTAGTTAATGACATAATATCAAATTCAATTGCTTTTCCTTCCTTAACCTTTTGTATCATTCCACGTTCATATGCTGGATCTAAATGAACTTGACTTACAACTAAATTTACATCACTTACAGTATAAGTAGCATCATAACTAGATTCATCTGCTACAGCAGTAGAATACATAACATAATTTTCATCAATAGCAACACCAGTATTATTAGTTGTAGAAGCATCAACTACTACTTCAATTAATCCATTACTACCATTTGCAGCAGTAGATAAGTTGATTTCTGAAATAGTAAGTGTACCACTAAATGTAGAACCAGAACCATTATTGTCTGAACGGCAAAATTTAAAGGTTTCACCACAAACAAATGGAAACTTGGATACACGATCACCACCATCTAAACTATTATCAGTATCAACATAAAATGTAGTTGCAGCACTACCATTGTTCCAGTCGTCTGGAGTAGAAGAACCATTAAGAGAATGGAATACTGGATTTAATGCTGTTCGTCTATCACGTAATACACTATCTAATTGTTTAATAACATTATCAGCATCATTAAGATCAATTTCAATATATAAACCTTGAGTCATCATAAGTGGAAAGATAGTTTCACTATTAGCAAAAATACCAGTATGAAGGGGTAGTGTAATTTTAGCAGTAAGAAAATCATCATCACTAAAAGTAGTAGATTGATTTCCAGTTGTCTTTTTGAAAAATGGATTAGTTAAAGTATTTGCCATAGCAGTTTGAGTAGTTCCAAGTGTTCCACGATTGAAAGGTTGGTGGACACTGCAACCTTCTTGTAAAGCACGCAAATTTTCACTATTCTTATCTTTATCATAATCATATTTTACTGATACATAAGAATCATATGAAGATAGTTCTTCCAATAAATTTCCCCTTGTTCCGTCATATATGCGAATATTACGAAGAAGTGTGCTAGTACACTTGTCTAACTGTAAACGTGTGGGTGCTTTTCCAGAAGGTAAAGCAAGTTTTACATTAAATTCTAAATACGATTCACGTCCATCCATAAATTTAGTAGATGGATCAACATACAACTGTATCTTTTGTCCAGGAGAATAGTTAAGTCCATTTTCTGAAGGAATGGAGATTTTAGTTTCACCAACTTTAACGCTGTCATCGGCAGACCAATATAACGACATTTTTATAATATAGTATATATAATAAAATTATTAAAAAAAAAATTAAAAATGTTATTTGTGTAAATCATTGAACACGACCAGTTGCTATTGTTTGTATTTCTGGTGCAGCAACTTCTTGTTCAGTTTCTTGTTGTTGTTTTTGTTTTAGTTCATCACTTTCTTTATCTTCATCTAATTGTTGACCAACTTGATCAGTTGCAGCACTACCCAAATCTAATACACCACCAAGTAGTTTTAATGGTGGAAAGAAATTACCACCAATATCAGCAATACTACCACCAATTTGTAGTAAATTTCCTGCTTTTTCCCAGTTATTATTTCCAGCAATACCACCTGCTTTAATATCTTCATATAAATCCAAACCACCAAGAGCAGCACTACCAAGAACACCAACTTTTTCACCAATTGAACCAAGTACACTTTTTCCTTCAGTATCTAATGCTGTTTTAGTTCCTTCAAGTAATTCACTACCAGCACCACCAGTTTCACCAGTTATTTCTTCTGCTTCTGCTACATTTTGTGGTTTTGCTGGTAAATCTGCTGAACTTTCAACACCATATCTGTAATTTGGACTTTCTTCAACATCACTTTGTAGATTACGTGCTGTATTTGTTGTTGGATTAGTTGCTTTTGGTTGATTTACCCAATCATTATATGCTTTTACTTTACTTGGCATATCTTTTGATGTCCATAGTGCTTGACCAGTTGCTTTTATTTCTGCTACTTTATCAGCAGTTTTTTCTTGATCTTTTAAACCAGATATTTGATTAGCAACATCATTATTATGTTCTTTGATACGTTCATTTAAATCCCTTACTTGTTGCATTCTAGCATTACCCATAGCAATAGCATTAGCATTTGTTCCATATAAATCTAATGACATGTTTTATAATATGATAAATATTATATTTTGTAATATTAAATAAATAAATTTATTGCAAAGCATAACCTTTGGTTTATCTTGGATGTATTTGTTCTTCAAAATCATAAAATACTTTTGCTGGATTTTCTGACCCTTTTATATACATAAAATGATAAGGTTCTTTATGACAATAATCATATAGTTCCATAAATTTTTCATCACCATTTTCACCAAGTAAACCACTAAATTGTTCCATTAGTTTAATTTTTTCTTTATGGTTATTTTGACGTGCTATAATGATATCACGTGCTTGTGCACGTATAAGTGGTGGTATATGATTTATTGACTGAACGCTCAGCAAACAAAGGTCTATGTAATGTCTCATTTTGCAAATAAAATATGCTAGTTTATTATTACGTTTACAAAATTCATCAGAAATAATATCGTCAAGTACCAAACAATATGTTGGTCTATCTTTTTTATCAAACTGACCTTGCGTTTGTATAATATCATCTATAAACTTATCTTCATAATGATCATCCGCATCAAAGTATTTATTTAATAGTTTTCCTTTGTCATCCATATGTAATGTAGTGCTTAATACCCTTACTGTATCAAATCTATTTAAATAAAAGTCGTCTGACATCAAAAAATTACATATTAAATTACTTTTTGATGACTTAATTGCGCCGACTAAAATACAACAACTGGGAATGCTTGGTAAATGTGGATGTAAATCTTTAAATCTTTCATCACCATCTAAATCTTTAACCTTTAATATTTTTGGTGCTTTTTTATTTTTAGATTTTTTTGGCATATCTATAATATATATAATATAAAATAATTTGAATTTTTATTATTAAATAATTACAACTACAAAATGAATAGAAAATACAAACCACAAACTATATATTTTTGGAAAAAATATGGTATTAAAAGTGATGATTATGATAAATTATATTATCATCATATGAGTATAAATAATTGTCAATTATGTAATGTAGTATTTGATAATACATCAAAAAACCAAAGATGTTTAGATCACGATCATGAAACTGGATTATATAGAATGACATTATGTAGAAGTTGCAATGCTTCATATCTTTTAAAACCAAGAAAGGCAAAAAAACATAGTACAAATCATATGTGGATTTCCAATAAAAAAAGTTATAATAAAAAATATAATAAATATTATTTTAGTTGGAGTTATCATAGATATATGAATAATAAACATATATCAAGATCATTTAAAACATTAACAAAAGCATTAGCATTTTCATTTATTCAATTGCTTAAGAAACCCATTTAATGTTTTCTTATGACGATTAATCAACATTTTACATACACGTCTATCATCATTTGGTGTATATCTTGGTTCACCACCAACATTTAAATGTTTATATTCCTTAAACCAATTACCATATTTTTTACCATATAATCCGTGTATAAAGTCATCACAAAACCAATTATGAATTTGTGGTGGAAATATCCAACCAAAAATTTCAAGATGTCGTTTATGAAATAAAAATTGTGTTGGTATAGCATCATTATTTGACCAACCAGCACTATAACCAATATTATTATTCTTTTTTACTGCTTTGATAAACTTACTTAACCATTCATTACGATTGTCAAACTGAATATCATCACCACATACTTGGAAATATTCATATCCATCATCTACAGCACGTTTACTGCATTCTGTCCATATCTTACATGGATTACCTTTACAATCACTAAACTTTAACCATTGTAAATATATATCACCATATTTATCTGGTCTATTTTCTACACGACCGAACAATTTATCATCATCATCAATACCAATATAAACTTTAACATTATAATCATTTGACAACTTTACAATAGAAGGTAATAGTATATTGCATAAATATGTATCACTAAAATCTTGCCAGTTTCTTTTATTACTTGTACAAGGAACAATAAAAGCAATACTATTTTTCTTTGTTTTCTTTTCAAATAAGTTTTGCGAAGCATACCTTTGGTCTTCTAAACTATATGTTTTAATATATTCACTAACACTTGTTTTATCATTATAATTGACAAGTTGTCTTTCATTTTCTGGATACATTTTATTTATAAAATCAATAATGTATGATAGTTCTTTCCAACTTTGTAAATGAACACGTTTACCATTTGGAACATTATAAATATCACCAGCACGTTGATAATCATCCATAAAATAATTTGGATTGTTTGTTGGTGTATGTTTTATTTGTAGTGTTCCATCATCTAATTTAATACATTCTGGAATATATTCAACATAATCACAATCAAAACCAATCATTTTAACATTGTTATAAATTTGTAATGCAAGTAATACAGCACTAGAACCACTACACCAATTTTTAACATACTTAAATATTGATCCAATATCTTGTAGCATATCTTCAATAAAAATTATATCATTACATGGTTCGTAATCATTCCATACATTCAAAATACTTTTACTTAATAAATGTAATTTACATTTTTTCATTTTAACAAATTCCAATACTTCATTATTCTTTTCACATACAACAGTATCAATATTAACGTATATATCTGGGAACCAATTATACTTTAACCAATAACGAAATGCTAATGTACAACCAATAGTATCATATACATTTCTATCAATAGTTTTGAAATCAAATCCTTTTAGTGAAGCACCATTTCCGATAACAATACAACTTTTCATTTTATATAACATATTAGATTTTATTTTTTAAATCTAATTTATTATAAAATATAAATTAATAACACATATCATATGGATTATTTAATCTACCATTAGCATTTCTACTACGATAACCAGTATTTTGTGGTTTTAGTTTATTCATTAATTCTTGTCTTTCACGTTCTTCTTGTTGCACTTTTTTCTTTTCTGCCTTTTGTTGTTTACGTAAACGATCATACTTTAATATAGCATCATATTGTGCTTTTTCTAAATCTTCTTTTGTAAAAGTTGTTATACCAACTGGTTGTTTTGAAGGTGGTTTTTCTGTATTTACTTCTTCCTTTAATTTTTGTACATCTTTAACCTTTTTTTGTTTTAGTAGTTCACGTTCTTCACGTTCAAGTTCTTTTTGTGCTTTTCTTTCTTCTGCTTTTTGCTTTTTAACTAACATTGCTTTTTTACGTGCTTCAGCAAGTTTAAGTTTATGTGCTTCTGACATTGGTTTGCGTGGTTTACCACTTTTAGTTAATTTACCACGTGGTTTTTCTACTAATGGTTCTGGTTCAAGTTCTGGTAATGGTTCTGTTTTTGTTGGTGGTGGTGTTGGTGGTTTCACCATTTTTGGTGATTCAGTTATTTGATCCTTTAATTCATCTGGAACAACTGCAAGATTATCTGGCATATCTTCAACATCTACTACATCAAATATATCACGTCTATTTGGTTTTGGTTTTTCTACTACTGAAGGTGCTTGTATTTCTGGTATTTGTTCGTCTGGTAATCCTTCATCAAAATCAATATCTTCATGTTGTAAAGGTGTATCATCAATCATATCATTATCAGTAATATCAAAGTTGATTCTTGGATTTTTAGAAGGCATATTTATAACAATACTTATATTTTATTTATAAATATTTTTTAATTTATTAAAAAAGATTAAAAAGAAAGGTTAAAAAAATTTATAAAAATCTATAAATGGATTTATTATTTATTTAAAACAATAATCTATACTATTATAAAATGGACGAGTTAAAAGAAGCAGTTAATACAATTAAATCATTTGAAAAAGAATACAATAAACTACTTAGATATAATAATACATTAGATCAAAAAATACAATCATTACAAAATGATATTAAGATAAAAAAGATATTGCATAAGGAAAAAATTGATAGTTTAAATATAACAATTAAACATCAAAATAAAAAAATAAATGAACTTTATAAGTTATTAGAAAAATATGAAACAAAGGAAGACATGATAATATCTTAATTATTCCCAGTATTTATAACCAGCATCAATAATTTCTGGTTTTTTATTACCCTTTAATATATCAATATCATTTCTTAAACTATTTATTACACTATCTTTTTGATTTAACTTATCATTAAGAGTATTAATATCATCTTGTAGTTTATCTATTCTATTTATTAGTTTTTGTAATTTATCATCTTTATGTCTTTCGTCCATTAATTTAATACATAGATTAAATAATTGTTTAATTATTTTTTTATCATCATATCCTTTTAATTGTTGTTTTGTATTATACTTATGTTTAACATTTGTAAATTTTAATTTTGGTGATAAAGCATTAAATTGTTTATCAAAAGTATCCATATTATATTATATCAAAGATTTTATTTTTAAGTAAATTACTTATATTTTAGAAATCTTCAATCCAAGAGTATACGACATTTGAGATACTGGCATACTTATGAATTCAACTTTACTAAAATTTAAGTAAAACAAATAATACTTATAATATTAATTTATCATATGCATTTTTTAATTCTATAAACTTGTCATTATCACCACCTTTATCTGGATGATATTTTAAAGACAACTTATAATATTGCTTTTTTATTTCTGATTT
>Ga0208645_1002380_pt1 | contig 15048 bp, 8 predicted proteins | sample VirMetDEL_Sep_01_FD_184519 | JGI IMG/M metagenome (GOLD analysis project Ga0208645, IMG submission 184519) | Aqueous microbial communities from the Delaware River and Bay under freshwater to marine salinity gradient to study organic matter... | ecosystem: Environmental > Aquatic > Marine >... | reverse complement strand
CTGCAAAAGTATGCTTTAATGGAAACAAATGAGAGTCTTGAGTTGTAACAATATTCTCTCCGTCGGCCTTATCTACTAGATATTGCTGAAGTTTTAATATTTTTTCTCTAGAACTTACGACTATTTCGTCGCTTTTGTTCTTTTTGAGTTTATTTTTAGACATAATTTAATTAAAGTATGTCTTTATAATTACATTTATAGCCTTTTATTTACTACTTTCAAACGTTTGCATACCAACTGAAAATAACTCTGGTGTTTTACTAGAGGTTTTGTTTTGAGCAGAGTTAACAAATGTTTCTACAATAGTTGAGTTGTTTCGCATTAACACCGAGCAATAATACCCTGTTATTGAAGACGTATTGGAAGTCTTATCTTTAGAAAAGAATATAAAACTGTTAGCTGGCAATGGCGCTGCTAAGCCAGTATTAACTACAATTGTATTAGTTGATCTGTCTATAGAAGTAATATTACCTATTGTTATTATACTACTTTGCGAAGAAGTATCGAAGCCTCCGCTTGAGGTTGTTGGCGTATAGTATGCTGTGTCTCCAACAGCTACCGATACGTTTATATCGTATGCAAATGTTAACGTTATATTAGGCATGTTATGTAAGTGTTAGTATATCAGATATATCAAAGTCTCTATTAGTATCACTACTACCAAACGTGTACATTCTAAATATACCTTCTATCGTTGTCGTTCTAGGAGTTGAACTATCTGATGTTATTCGTATTCCTTCTATTATATAGTCCCAGCCAGCAGTGTCTTCTGCGGTAGTTTGCTTTAGGTAGTTTTGATTAAGAACTGTTAACGTACCTGTTCCAGGATCTTGTATTTGAAACTGTACAACTTCAGCGTGTAAAGGCGAAGAAGTAGGTACAACATAATTAGCTTGATCAGTTTTTGTTCTATCACTACTTAACACCGTAAACCCTCCGCCAGGGTTCATATTGTAAGTTATAGTCACTTGAGGGTATTGATAAAACTCAACAGCCGTCCCAGCACTACTAGGTATACCAGCACCAAGTGTTGTTCCTGCACCAGCTGTAAACCAGTATTTGTAAGTTTCGGCTGTAGCAGAATATGGAATAGCAGCATAAGCCCTAGCAGAGCCATTACTTACTGTATAAGAAACACTCTTAGGCGCTGGCACCCAAGTGCCTGTTGTATTTTGATAATAATATCCATCGCTACTTCTTTGAAAAAATGCGTTAAATACAGATCCATTAGTTCCAAAAACATCTACGTCAGCTCTACCTCCAGCAACAGTAAACTCTTCAAAACGTCTTTCATAACCCGACACTGTTCTAGTATCAACAACTTTTTCTCTAACTAAAATTCTAGTTCTTATAACTGGCTTTATAAAATCAGCCACAGCCGCCACGGCTGTTTGAGGTTCTGATTCTTGAAACTCTTGATTAGGAGAATAGTTAATTTTAAATCTTATTTTTTTAATTGTGCCATCAGTGTTTAGTTGTAATACTTCTTGAACACATCCCGTAGTTCCGTATACTCCCTGATCTTCTATACAACCATGTTGAAGAACAGAAATATAATAATTTGTTGCAGCTTCATAATCCACATGCAATACCTCAACATCGTTCCAAATAAGGTTACCTTCTTCTACAACGTAAGACAACTGCTTGCTGTAGACCGACGTAGCAACGCCTCCAACCGTAGTTGGCCCTGATTCTAGTGTTACATTAGGACTGCTAACAGTAACAGTGACATTAGAACTTGGGTTGTCGTATTCATGTACAAAAGCTACAAATCTATCGGTTAAATTTCCTCTACCATCATCTACTAAAGGCGCTCTTCCACTAACAAATTCAATATCTATATTTCTGCTCCCGCTATTTGCTAGAGACATAGTAAAAGAGTTAAACGTAATTTCAACTCCAACTTCACCGTCAACACATAATCCGGCTGATAAAGCATTCGCATCGTCTTTGTTTAAAAACTTAACCTGAGTAATACCACTAGTAACGCTACTAGATCCAGATGTGTCCCACGTATTAGTTCCACTAGATGTAGATCCAGGTATTGTAAACATATCAGGCGTTATAACGTAACCCGCGTCTGGAGTTATTTTAATATAAGCTGGACCGCTAACCGTGCTTCCTGAATCAACGGTAGCACTAAAACTACTTACTGTACATAAATTTACTGCCATATTTTAAAAGTCTTCTTCTCCAAATACATACTCAAATCTTTCAGTGGTATCATCAATACTAATATTAGCCATACCTATACCTTGAACTATAAACTCGCTTGTGTCTAAAGAGTAATTGTTGTCGTATATATTATGATCACCTGGTTTAGCTATTGTTTCTTCTTGACCTTTTATAACGCTGAACCATTTACCTTCTTTGTTTTTAAATTCTGCAGCCACACCTGTTTGAAGATCAGTGTTCATTCTTTCTACATACCAACCAGTCTCGTCATTCAAATTGTAGTACTCAGCGTCAGTATAATTAACACCACCAACGTTGACTGTTGTAAACGCTGTTATCCTTGACTTAGTTCCTTCGTAGTTCATTGTAGCAAAAGACTTAACGGAGCTAGGCTTATCATTAAAAACTAACTCTACAGATGAATCGTATTGAACGTCATAAAACTTATTTACACTAGTTCCATTAGAGTGGTGCTTCCAAGGTAGCGTTTTACTATTGCTCCAATCTGGGAAAGTAATATAGCTAGTGTTTATGCTTAATCCAAAGCTATGCAAAAAGGATTTAAAACTAACCCAACCTTTGCTTTTTTCGTTATAGCTTACAGTTGTCGCCGTGCCGTTATTAACAAAATGTCCAGCTGCATTAGCGTTGAAAAGAGTTACGTTATATTCTCTTTTATTTCTATCATATGAACCAGATATACTATTCCAATATCCTTTAGATCCAGCAAGCTTTAAAATGTCGGAAAAATAATCTTTCATGCCTAACTCTGATATTGGCATCACTTTATCTCCTGTAGCTTTTATAACAGCTCCTCTTTGAGCGTCTGTAAAGAACACAGAGTTTTCTTCAGCTGCAAACGAAAATCTATCTAACGATATTCCATAATCACCAGCTAAAGGAGTTACAGCTCCTAAAACTTTATTTGTAGCCGTCACGTTAGTGTTACCATCAGCGTTGTATAAAGCATCTTTGTTGGCTAAAACTTTAATACATTTATCTTCACATAGAGTTAACAAGTTTGTGTCTCTATTAAATAGCTTTTGTATACTACCGTAATCTGGGTTTATATCTTTAGTTATAGGTAGAGCTTGTATAAACTGATTTAATTCGTTAACCCCGCTGTTAGAATTATATATACCTGAAAATATAAAACCGTTTCTTCTTTTTTCTTCAGCATAAGGTGTTTCTAATGTTGTCGATGCTTTAACGCCTTTAGCTATATATGACTGATTAAAATCATCTCTTATCCTATTAGACTCTACACCTTGACCAAACGAGTAGCAGTTATACCAAGGAAGTTTAATTTCGTTGTTATGAACAAACGACTTTACTTTCACGGTAGAAGCTCCTGCTACAGCTACATCAACCTCATACGTAACCCTGCCTCCCCATCTAGTGTGTATTTCTACCAAATCATTTGCAGCTAGCGTTACGTTAACAGCGGTACCTGAAGAATCTACAAAGTTTAAGTATGTTTCAACTGGAAACTCTGAGCTACCAGAGTAATTAGAAAATATAGTTCCAGCCGGTATACTTGAGCCCGCCGCTGCTGTTGGATGCAGTGTTACTGGGCAGTTTACTTGAGCCCAAACTTCTCCTTGGCATTTTATATTTGCACCCTCTCCAGAACCTTGTATGACAGCTTCTACTGGATATGCTCTAGCTAACTCGTAGTAAATATCAACATCAACAGCTTCTTTAGGTTCAGTCTCAAATACAGCTGGGTTGTCACTAACAAACGAACCATCAAGCGAAGCAAGTTGCTGTAGTAGCTCTATAGTGGTTGATTCTGTACCGTCGTGAGCTATATTTCTTGGATCAAATCCACCTGACAAGGTTGGTTTAAACTTTAAAGTAAGTTTGTTTCTGTTGGCTCCAGCCCAGAATTGATGCCATTGTTGGCCACCACCATTGTCATAGCTTAATATACCAAAGTGGTTTCTACTGTCGACCGTAGTATAAACGGTTTCGTTAGGATCGTCTTTAAACCTCCACATTTGATTTTTAGTTCTCCACTTGTTCAAGAAGTCTCTAACGTCCTCAGATCTAGCGGTAGCAGCAGCATTACCATGAAAGTTACCTTTAAAGAAATTCATATAATCAGGGTCTTGTATATCATTGCTGCCGTTGTTGTCAGCGTCGCCGTTCACCCCGAAAGAAGGTTTATGGTACCCTGTTATACCAATGTCGATTAACCCAAACCCTCCTGAAGCCCAAATTCCTTCAGATCCATTTTTGTATGAACCAGCACCATCTTCCCAATCTCCATCTCCATAGGCGTTAGTTATAGCGGAGTCTTCAGCGTCCCATATAGTAGCGCTAGCTGCATCGTCACCGTCCCATTCAAATGCCCACGCTTGATCTATAAATATTTGAGTGTAGCTTCCTGGATTACCAGTTCCGTTGCTAGTATAAAAATCTCTCCAAAATTTTCCGCCAGTATCACCGCCTCCTGTTGCTTCATCTATTTTAGAAGCGTCTATTGATCCTCCAGCACCTGGAAATCCATTAGATCCCCAAACATAGTTGCCAGCACTAGCGCCGTAAGGATGGGTAGGGCTTGCAACGGTAGGAAAGCTAGCTCCGGACGAAGGCGTTGATTGATTATATGTATGTATAAAATCTAAAGACTTAGCGCCAACAACTACAGTGTTAGCTTGAACAGTAGGGTTTATTACATATTGCTCTAATATAGAATCTCTGTAAAGCTTAACAAAAAATCTACCGTCAAACTCTGGTTTATCTTCGTATTCTTTTTTTATTATTTCACAAGATATACCATCTATTCTACCTGCCCAAGTTTGTGCTGGTGACAAAAACAATATATCATCACCAAAAGGTTCGTCTACGACTATTTTATAATCGCCGCTAGCTAAAGTTATTATTCTTGTAATATCATACGTTTTCGTCTGAACACCTGCAGCTAAAAATACTATAGACATATCTCCAGCTGAAGACAACACCTCTGCCATGTTACCTATTTGGCTTTCCGCTTCGGCACCATCTAGTATAACAAAGTTATAATCTTCAAAAGGAAATCCTTCGTCAGAATTACCTATTAAAGTTTTACCAGCGTTGTTTATCAAAACGCCTTGAGACTTTTTATCAAGTTTTATAAATTGTGGAGCTTCGTTTTCTATTGCTAATATTTTAAACTTAGCATCTTCTTTCACACAAGTGTCAGAGTCATGAGCTTTCTTTAGTTCTAAAAAAGTATCTTCTTGAACTTTGTTTCTTTCAGATGAAGGAAATGAAATCCAAACATTACCATCTTCAGCGTCATAAACGCGGTCCATAGCCAAGTTGTAGTATTCGTTTGATGTTTCTTTTAAGAAAAACTTAAAGTACTTAGCCCAAACTGGTGGTGGTGAAAGTATTTTAGCTCTTATAGAATTAACAGAGCAAGCATGCTCTTTCCTTACTGTTATTGAACCTTGCTTTTTGTCTGCTAACACTGGAGTTTCTCTACCAAACTTATCTACATATACAACACCTATTTGATAGGTTCTCATTGTTTTTATAGACTTTTCACCAGAAGGAATTGTTGTAGTTTTTATAGGATGCTGTGATTCATCTAGCCAAAGTTGAACTTTAGGCTTTATTACATCGTCATTACCGTCAACTAGATTATAATTTTGCTTATAGTTAGCATATATTAATCTATTAGCTGTTATTTCTTGAGCTAATGCTGCTCTAGGTACATTATCCCAATGTCTTAGTATTTGATTGCCTTCAACAACATTATGTATAAGTTCAGACTCAATTATCATGTTACCTCTATCTGTATCCCAAGCAGCATCTTGAGGCCATAAGTTGGTTACATCAATATCTTTAGGTGTTACCGTTTTTAAAACATAAACAGTAGGTGAAGAGTCTTCTTTATATAATACGTCTATAGCGACAACATCATCAGGTCTTTCAGAATGTTCTGGAACATAATCTTTTAGTGTTATACTTCTAACAGTGTTAGTCATACCTAGATTATAACCTTTTTTAGGCTCGTAATCAAAGTTTCCAGGTAAAAACGCTACTTCGGACCAAGGTGAAAAAGTTGAATATTGACCATCAACATACTTGTATCTATAAGCAAATCTAGGGAATTTAAACTCAAAGAGTGGATCATCTTGATAAAGACTTACCACATAATTTTTATTGCCATCTGGAACTTCAGAGCTTACAGATAAAAACACAACGGTATAAGTTGCATTTAAAACTTCAGGCACGTCACTATATGACCCATCTTCAGAGCTTGGGTTTGGTAATACCTGTGCTCTAGCCTCAAATACAGTATCATCTTCATCGTCTTCAGAAAAATTGAACTGTAGTATATCACCAGGCCTGTAGTCTACAGAATCAGAAAATGTTAGCTCTGTAGAGCTTCCTGTTAAACCGTATAGGTTTGTATTTATATGTGTTATGACTAAATTTTCTACACCAGCTGAATTAACACGTTTAGCGGTAGTAGAAGACATAGAAATACTAGGAGGAACATTAGGGCCTCTTTTTATAACGGTTACGTTTTCTTTTTGAGCAAACTTAACTTTTAATCCAGGCTTCCAAGGACTTTTCCATGCGCCTTGATCATCTTTATGTATTATTAAAGTTGGAAACGTAGATCCTTCTGCTGTCGCTGCCTGAGCAACACTTCTGTGGCTAGTTCTATCCGACAAGTTTGTTCCCGCCCAGCTTTGTGTTAAGTTTATTTTTTTAGGCTCTGTATATCCGTCTGTCCAAAAAAGCATATCGTCAGCCTTAATGTCAGTGCCTTGCGGTTTTGCTTCAGTTATTACATTTATAGCTGATATAGGGTGGTCTAACTCTAAGACGCTTTCATTTAAGTTTATAGTTAATTCCGTTCCGTTAACTATATCGGTGTCGTCGCCTAAGGTTATATAAACACCGGTAGCTCCAGCGGCTGGATAACCGCCGGCTTGCTGTATTGACTTAACATAAGTTTTGTAGAAAGTACCACCAATATTGTATCGAACTGTAGAACCTTCTTTAACTTTATCTAAATTTCCGCTTATCGTTACTTCGTTACTTGCGTTTCCTGCCGCTGTTGCCGTTAACTTTATATCGTAATAATCTGCAAAATAAACTTCACTAGTGTTGTTGAACTCGTCGTCGTTAAAGCAAATTACATAGTTAGCTTTATAGGTTGAAAACTCTGCTTTAAATAAAGCATATATTTTATTGTTAACAGGTTCTGCAACTACACCAACACATTTTACAGACGTAGCGTTGTTTAAGAAATGTCCAGCTGCAAAAAGAGATTTGTTACTTAAAAGAGCTTGCAAAGAGCCAACGTCAGAACCATCAGATGTTGATACCTGTACGTTATGCGCTTCTTTGTACTCTCCAATAGGAATAAGTCTCTCATCAAGATCCTTATTCATTCTTGCTTTAGAAAAATTTCTTTTTATTTCAGACATCTATTAATGCTTGATTTGTTTAGACTTACCTCTCATTATTTGTGCTATCTCTTCAATCTTGAAGTTAGATAATCTTATTTTTGCTTTTCTAATTTCAGCAAACCTTTCTTTTTTGATATTAGCTAATAGCTGAGGTGGCGTGTCTAATCTTGCTTGAAGACATCCGTATAACATATATTTTAAAACTGCTTCTTCAGCAAACTTATGTACTTTTCTATCGCCAGCATCTACACCAACACCATCACTAATATACTTTAATATAACAGTTTCACCGCTTAAGTGTGAACTAAAATGTATTTTACCGTTTAAACTATCTATTATATATCTACCGTTACCATTAGCAAACGAAGGCTCTATACCGTATCTTTCACCTGAGTTTAATGCAAAAAATGTTTCTTCATTATAGTCAGGGTAATCATCTACATCTTCACTAGGATCAAATGTTTGAAAGTTAGTTAAAGTAGTAGATGTTTCTGTAGTACTAAGATCATTACCTACAAACTTATAACTTCCATCAGTGTTTTGATCTATCTTAGTAGGGTTAGAACTATTTTGCATTGGCATTATAGTATGTTCTAAACCAGAGTTATCTGTCCATGTTAGTTTAACATAGTTCACATAGTCTCTAGGTAATAACATAGTCAATGAAGGAGGAACAACTATTTCTTGAGCGTTTATAGATTTGAGCGTATCGTAAGATAATTCTTGCACTGCTCTATCAGCCCAATAGTCTACATCTGTATGTAGAACACCTTGACATATTTTTCCACTACCAATATATGTTGCTTTGAAAGCTGCTTTTATATCAGATATGTTTACATATTGATACTCGCCGTGATCACCAGTTACAGCATAGTAGTTTAAGTCGTTATTATTTGGTAATGTTATACTCATTATTTATCTTGCATTGCTTTAGCGTTGGCTTCTCTTTGTGCCGCTAACTGTACCAACCCTGGTTTGTTAATTACTATACCGGCTAATTCTAGTATCACATTAACTAGCTCAGTTTCTTCACTTTCGTGCAAAGAAAAATCTGTTGAACCTGCAGCGTTGTATAATGCCTTACCAGCCACAACAACATAATCCCACTCTGCAGCCGATGGTTTATTGAATACCTCGCATGATACTGCGGTTGTAGCGGGAGTTGAAGAACCGTTTAAAACTATTATATCTTGACCATTTGTATTGCTTTCGCAATATATTGGTTCAGTTGTAGTTCCAGATACATGCCTAGAACTTGCTGCCACTCTTTTTAAATCGTTAAAAGGAACTTTTTGAGCTTCATACCCATTAGCCCAAACCTTACCTATAGTGTAGTTAGAAGGAAAAGTATGACCAGTAGTTACAGTTGATATTGTTTTAAAAATATCTAGCTTTTCATCTAGCAATGCTTTAACATCACCTTTAGAATTCATTTGCTCCGTGTTAGGAACTTTGTCAGCGTCTGTTCTAGATCGTCTACCAGCTTCATAAAAGTATTGCTCAAATATTTGAAGTTGAGCTTGATTAGCTAATAGATTAAATTCTTGAGGCGTTACATAACCTCTTTGCTCTTTGTTGGCGATAGCCAAAACTCTTTGATATACTGTATCTATATTTACCGCCATTATATGTATTTTTAGTTTAGCAACCACCCCGAAGAGTGGCTGCTCAACTAGGTGATTAATTTAATCTTTTTTCAATACTTGTGTAAACCTCCATACCTTCATCTGTTTTAAACCAAGCGGCTAAAGCAGAATATGGATGCTCATCAAATGGTACTGTCATTAGTTTTCTATCATTAGAAGCCCAATAAAAAGTTCTTTGATCTGGCGATAACTTTATAATCTTCATTTCGTTAGCTCTAATACCAACGTTTCTTAAATGAACATTGTCGTCATGCGCTAATTCTAAGAACAGCATAGGTCTTCGCTTTGCAAATACCATCAAATCTCTTTTAAGTTCTTTAGAACTCATCTCAGATACTTTAGAACCTATTTCTACTCTCATAATAGCTTCAGCCATGTCTATGTCCATATCTCTGGCAACCATTAAGGCTTCAATTTCAAGTTCTATCATATCAAGCTCATTAATAGCTTGCTCAACAGGTTTTTCTTCAAAGAACAATTTGTTTCTTTGAGGGTGGTATAAAGAAAGTAGTTTTTGTAAAACAACTTTTTCTTTTGGCACTACTAGCACACCATTTCTAAATACTACGTGTTCTAGTCTTTGATCGCCAACCATTTCATCTACAAAAACAGTTCTTTGGTTAGACGTAAGCTTTAACTCTCTTTCGTAACCTTTTTCTTCATCAAAGTAATATATGTCTGATACTTTGATAGAATAACTTAAAGGTGAAGCGTTATTAGAAAGTCTATAAACTCTATCTTTAAACTCCCAAGTATTTACTTTTTTGTTTTCCTTTTTAACAACAGGTTCTTTTTCAATAACAACTTGTTGCATTTCATTTGTAGCTTCTACTTTAGGTGCTACATCAACCTTTTTTGTTTGCTTTTTAGCCATGATAAAATAAAATAAAAAAATTAATAAAAACTACCCCACCCGAAGGTGAGGTAGTAATGAATGGTTATGATAATAACATGAAGTTATTAGCACCCTGTACCACTAAACATCTTTCAGATAAGTAGTGCATTTCCATCGCATCTAAGTCAGAAGTAGAAGCTCCAACTGAACCAGTAGTCCAAGTCTTCATTCTACGATTATCTGTCTCAGAAGCACGGTAACGTACGTGTAAGAATGGACGCTTTAAGTTTTTACCTAAAACTTCATCGTACACAGAAGATACACCAGCAGGAATAAAGATTCCTCTAACGCTGTTGTCTAAAACAGATCCTCTTGTTACTTTATCGTTAAGATATTTCCAGTCAGACTTATAGAAGTCATAAGAACCTCTACGGAAACCAGAGAAACCTAAGTTTAACGCCATGTCTTCATCGTTGTCAAATACACCGTAAGAAGTACCACCAGCACCGTAAGAATTCATAGAAGCTAGCATATCGTCAATAGCTAAAGCAGTTGAACGATTAACAAACATCATGTTTTCTTCAATAGCACCGTTTTTGTCAAACTCAGCTAGAATAGCATCAAACTCAGCTAAATCAGTAGCAGCGTTAACACCAGAGATACCTGAAGCTTGGTTACCACGAGCTTTAACAGCTGCAAATAAACCTTCAGTACCTTTAACACTTCCACCTCTGTGAGCAGAGATTGAAACACCAGCAGCAACTTTTTCTGACTCAATCATTGCCATTTCTAGGTAGTCAGCAAAACGAACACGAGTATCGCCTTCAGCTTTTAGGTACCATAAATAACCTGATTGTCCATCTTCACCAGAAACTTCAACCCAACCGATAGCAGAAGTATCAGATCCGTTGATTTCAAATTTGTCCTTGATGATAATTGGCTTGTTAGTAAAAGACTTAAAGTTTGGAGTCAAACCTTCATCTCTACCTTGCTGACCTTTAGCATACTCAGAACCAAATACAAATACGTTACAGTTAGCTGGAACATTAGCACCAGTATAAGTAGCAACGTCGATTTGAGTAGCTGCAGTAGTACCTAAGTCAGTTACATAAGCAGTAACAGAAGTAGTTCCATCACTTAATAAAACCATATCACCAATTCTAATACCGTGAGGATTAGACGCGCTGATAGCGTTACCGTCTTGATCAGCACCTAAAGTAAGATCAGTTTCAGTAGCAGCTCCACCAGAAGCAGTACTAGTGTATGATAAGTGTAATCTACCTTGCTCAGACCAAATAACTTGATCAGCAGTCATAGATTCTTCAGCACCTACTTGAGATAAAAATCCACCAATAGTTCTGTTTCCAAAAATTTCAGCTTCTTTTTCCATTAGGTCTGGTAAAAATTGCTGTGCCCAGTTTGCACTGTTAGCGCCAGCGTCAGCAAAGTCTATATAAGACTCAGCTAAAGTTGCCTTCGTTGGAGAAGGCTTAATTACCCCATTGGGTACACCTGTAATTGCCATTTTTAATTAGTTTTAAATGGGTTAATAAATTATTTTCGTTTTTTAATTTTAAACTTAAAATCAGAAGAATTATCACCCAACACTTTAAACTTAAGACCACCAGCTTCAATTGTTTTATGAGCCTCTCTAGGCTTCATGTCAACATTTTTAGCTTTAGCAACACTATCTTTAGTAGCGTCAGCTTTGCCTTGTTCGTAAAAATGCTTTGCAATGGCGTCTGCATTCATGGCTGTAAATATAGACTTATGATAGCCTTTAGCATCGGACATTTCACCTTTTTCATCATGAAACTTTCTAATGAAGTTATTAATGTCGCTTTGCGTTTGTTTTACTTCGCCTGAATTTTTAACATTAAATCTATATTTCTTTTCACCGACATTGTATTCAAAACCTTTGAACTCGTCGTTAAAAACCTCGTTGGTTTTATTTAGAAAACTAGATTTCTGTTTCTTAGCCATTTTAGCTTTTTCTTCAGATTCCTTGTTATATCTATTAAAAAAATCCATAGCTTTCTGCGCTTCATCTGGAAGTTTAGATCCGCTTTTGATTTCCTCATAGTATTTAGACTTTTGCCCGTCTAAGTAGGCTTTGGCGCTGGCAACTTGCTCTTTTAGCGCTAGCTTTTTCCTTTTGATTTCTTTTTCGTCATCAAGGTCTTCTTCATAAGAAAACTGATCTTCCATCAAAAAGTCTATTTCATCACCACTTAAATGTGGTTTTGTTTTTTTATAATACTCTCGTAAAGCCGTTAGATTATCCATTTCGCTATAATCTCTATTAAGCTCTACAAAATCTTGTATCGTACCTCCAGTATCCTCCATAAAATCTACTAGCTTTTGTAAATTCTCAGGAACTTGATAACCAGCTTTTTCAGCTTCTTCCAAAGCTTCATTAATCTCTTCTACTTCTGTAGATTCTGCAACGGGTTCTTCAACTTGAACGGTCTCTTCCCCTTGTGGTACTTCTTCAACCACTTCTTGTATAGGTTCGGTTTGTTCATCTGCAACCACGTCTGTTGCTTCTTGCTCTGTATCGGCATCTTCTTTTGTCACTGGTGGTTTTGTTAAATCTACTTTAATAACAGAGTCATCTCCTTCGGACATAAACTTTGGTCCCTCTGATTTCTCTTCATTAACCTCGTTAACTTCTTCCACTTGTTTAACTTCTTCAATTTCTTGATTTTCTTCCATAATAAAATAATATATAAATTAGTGTTATACTTCTATTCCACCAAGTATATCATTACCTGATGACTCAAAGTTTTTAGGTGGCTTGTTATTTTGACGCTGATCTATAAGTGCAGATTGCTGTGACGCTTGCATCTTGGCTCGCTTGTCTTTTCTATCTTCTTTTTCAGCCTCTGACAAAGATTGACCACCTGTCATCTGTGCCATTTTTACTTGTAACTCAAACTCATGGTCCATCAATTGCTTTTTAACTTTAGCTTCTTCTTGAAGTATCTTAGTTTTCATTTCTGCCTTAGCTTGCTCAAGTTGTATATCTGAAGCTACAAGTTCTTTTTTCTTTTGCACTTCAGCTTGAGCTGCAGCTTGTTGAGCTTGAGCGTTTGCTTGTGATTGAGCTTGAATATTCTCTTGCTGCATTTTTTGGTCTCTGTCTTGCTTTTTCTTTCTTCTTATTTTTAATAATTGATTTGCAAGTTTTAAGTTCTTTATATCACGTATATCTATAGCATCGTCTAAATCTATCAAGCCTTGACCTAAAGCTACTTGAATGTTATTTTCAAGCATTGCTTTCTCCTCTTCATCTGGAGCTAGATTAATAAATATACCGAAGTCGTATAAGTGTAATCCACTCATCTCCTCAAGTGTAGCTACATTATGAGCGCCAATAGCGTGTATAAATGCATCTCTAGTCGGTGAGTACTCTATAATGTCAGATATACGTAATGATAGTTGTTCAGCAACCTCAGCTGTCAAGAATAATCCTGAATCTAATATATGCTTAGTGGCAGTATTTGAATTAGCTGCAGCAAGTTTCTGAACACCCACCAAAGCATTAGCGTCAGGCGTTGAACCATCTCTAGCTTCATTTAATCCGGTCACATCACGTATCATTTGCAGATAGTAGTTGTAAGTCTGAATAAGACTTTGCATTTTCTGTCCACCAGAGCTAGAAGATATTTCTTGTATTGGAACTTTACCAGGATTCATGTCTCCGTCACCTGTAAAAGATCTACCAATAATAGAACCTGTTTGGAAGAACATGTTTAACGCCTCTTGTGGATTATAGTTTGTTCCATTACCCAAATCTATTTCTGACAATCCGTCTGCGTCAAGGTAAATACCATCAGGTATCATGCGTGACATTACTTGTTGTAGCTTTAAGTGGGTCAATTGAATCATATCAGCAAAACCCGTAATACGGCTAACTAAAGATTCAATTTTACCATTGTACATTCTAGGAGCTACTATAGAGTAGTTCATTTTAACTTTACTATAATCACTTTTAGGTCTAAGCATATTCTTAGCCTTCTCCCATTTAAGCAATTTCTTAGACCCAACAACAATAGCACCTTCGTATAAGCACTCTATTTGCCTCTGTAGTTTATTGAAGTTACCCTCTTTGTCTATCGGTGGATCAAAACTATCATCTTTTTCTATAACTTTTTCAGCACCACTACCAACTTCTTTAATTTTGTACGTTTGATTAGTATAAGTTTTATAGTTAAAATAAAGAACTTGAACTTTGTTCTTGTCTCTGTCATTCATACGATAAGCTTTACCTTTTTCGTATATCATGGCGTCTTGCTGAATTTCCTTCAACTCTTCTTGACTCAACCAAGGGAATTGTTTAACTAGCTCGTTAATGGGTATACTTTTAACTTCACCAGCATAATATATATCTTCAAAATACGGTGAGTCAGTGTAAGAGTATACTAAATTAGCTGGATCTACATAATCAACTGTAACACCTTCAGATGTATTAAACGTTGTTTTAACACAACCTATACCTAACACGGCTAGATCGTAAAATAATCTTTTCTTTATTAACTCGTAGTTATTACCTTCAAGTAATACGTTTATAGCTTGCTCTTCTGCTATTTCAACAGCTTGCTTGTAATTAAGCTGCATATGTAAAGCAAGTTCTTCTTCAGAATCAGGCAAAGTATCTTTGTCGTTTTGGTAAAGATCTATGTTGAAGTTTTGTAAAGCAGCGTCATTAAAGTCTTTAGTACGCATGTCTTTTAGTATAGACTCCATGTACTCAGTTCTTTTGCTAACTCCGTAAGGATCTTGAGAATATGCTTTTATCTCATAATCTCTATCAGCCATACCATTAACCAAGATGTCTACAAACTTAGGTATAATAGGTACTGGCTTCCAGTCTAAGTTTAAATAAGACAAGTCACCATTAATCGATAACTCATCTTTATATTTTTGTATTGCTTGTTCACCTCTAGCGTAAAGCCTAAGGTTGTGAAAGTTG